>Ga0164297_10000055_pt1 | contig 137364 bp, 127 predicted proteins | sample GEODES058metaG_FD_113539 | JGI IMG/M metagenome (GOLD analysis project Ga0164297, IMG submission 113539) | Dystrophic lake water microbial communities from Trout Bog Lake, Wisconsin, USA - GEODES058 metaG | ecosystem: Environmental > Aquatic > Freshwater > Lake | place: USA: Trout Bog Lake...
CCTGCCGTATCTATTTTACGCACACGGTTATTATCAGCATCACAGAAATAAATATTACCGGTGGGGTCGCAAATAATGCCAACGGCTCTGGTGATCTGAGCTGCAGTAGCTGGTATATTATCTCCGTTATAGCCCCATGTACCTGTACCCGCAATAGTGGTAATAATACCTGCACTGTTTATCTTACGTATACGCCCATGATAACCATCTGTAACATACAAATTGTTTGCCTTGTCAAAGGCTATGGCATAAGGCCCTTCCAGGTAGGCGTTCAATGCAGGGCCGCCATCGCCAAGGGCTGTATCATCGCAGCCTGCTATAGTGGTAATGATCTGCCCGTAACATGCACCGCAACACAATAAAAATAAAAACAAGTAAGGTAGCTTTTTCACAATAAGGCTTTGAAATATTGATCAATGACAAAAAAATTATAGTAATGGGTGAAATCCGGGTATTATATAGCTTACATAAATGTCAAATTAAAAATAAGAAGTAAACACATATTTTCAAAAAATAAAAAGCGATATAGCTATTATTTTTTGTCTTTTGACAAAAAAGCCCCCGATATTGCTATCGGGGGCTGATATTATGCTCATCAATTATTTATTATCAACCTTGCAATGCAGCAGCACCACTCACGATCTCAGTAAGCTCGGTAGTAATAGCCGCCTGACGCGCACGGTTGTAGCTGATCTTCAATGACTTAAGTAATTCGTTAGCATTCTCACTCGCCTTATCCATGGCAGTCATACGTGCACCATGTTCTGAAGCATTAGCATCAAGTACCGCCTTGTACACCTGCGTGTTCAATATTTTAGGCATCAATTCCTGCAGCAATACATCCATCGACGGCTCGAAGATAAACTCCGTGTTCTTATTGCCTTCCTGATGTTGTACTTTAGGTATAGGCAGGTATGGCTCTGCAATGAACTCTTGTGTAGCAGCATTCTTAAACTGACTGTAGACGATCTCTACAGCGTCATATTCTTTATTCAAAAACGCCTTCTGTGCATAAACTGCAGCATTACGAACATTTTCAAAAGTGAGTTCTGAGAAGATGGTCCAGAAATCACTAACTACTTTATAATTGTAACGGGTAAAGAACTCATAGCTTTTTTTACCTATCGGCAGGATAGTAACATTACCCTTTTGCGCCTGAGCAGCGTAACGGGTGTCCATAGCTACCTTTGCCATTTTTATAACATTGGCATTGTATGCACCGCAGAGACCGCGATCGCTGGTAACAACGATAAGCAATACTTTCTCTACAGGGCGAACATCTGCAAGCGGCAAGCTGATATCAGAAGAAACGCTGCTCACGATATTGCTGAGCATCTCCTGCAGTTTTTTGGAGTATGGGCGCATCTGTAAGATAGCATCCTGTGCGCGGCGCAGTTTGGCTGCACTCACCATTTTCATCGCCTTAGTGATCTGCTGTGTTGATGTAACGGATTTGATACGGTTACGAACCTCTTTAAGCTGTCCCGACATATTATTCTAAATGACTATTATTAATTTGGCTGCAAAGTTATCCCATCGGCGACAATAAAGCAAAAGGAAATGATAATTTCCGTGTGAAAATTCCCATGAATTGACGCTTATTGGTAATTTACAGCCACAATGCAAGCAAAGAATACACCGAAACTCATCATTTTATTAATATTTATATGCCTGACATATTCCGCACAGGCCAGCCGTTTGTTCATACCCATGGATGCCGACGGTCAAACCAACCACCTGAAAGCTTATGGAGTGGCTTTCGCGGCACTAAAACAAGGTATAAAGGTAGACTGGCTGCTGAATTATAAGGGTGGCAGCTTTGGCATGGACTATAAGAAGGAAATAGAGGATCTATGCCATGCCCGGGGGGTGACTTGCCTGAAACTTAAAGAAAAAGACTATGCTGATATAAAGCACGAAGTATCGGGCCTGAAATATGATGGTGAGGTGGTAGTGCTGGAAAAAGCTCCACGCATAGCGGTATATACACCGCTGAATAAAGAACCCTGGGATGATGCCGTGACGCTGGCCCTTACGTATGCGGAAATACCCTTTGATAAAATATATGCTGATGAGGTGCTGCATGGCGCGCTGGATAACTACGATTGGCTGCACCTGCACCACGAAGATTTTACCGGCCAGTATGGCAAATTCTGGGCTGCTTACCATAACGCATCATGGTATCAGGATGACGTGCGTGCAGAAGAGCAACTGGCGACAAAAAACGGATACCGGAAGGTATCGCAGATGCAGGTGGCTGTGGTAAAAAAAATAAGGGAGTTCATTGTATCGGGTGGCAATATGTTTGCTATGTGCACCGCCACAGATACTTACGACATTGCACTGGCAGCAGATAGTATAGACATTTGCGAATCGCAGTTCGACGGCGACCCTGCCGATGCAGACATTCAGACACGCCTGAACTATAAGAAATGTCTTGCGTTTACCAAATTTCTGGTGTTTACCGACCCTTATTATAATGAGTTCTCAACGATAGATAATACGCTCTTTCGTAAAGTAACCAAGGAGCAAGACTTCTTCACGCTGGCTTCCTTTCCGGCGAAGTACGATATTGTTCCAGCCATGCTTTGCCAGAACCATACCAGCGTAATCAAGGGTTTTATGGGACAGACGACAGCCTTTAGAAAAGATGTGCTGAAGCCCGGCGTGCTGGTTATGGGCGATTTTAAAGAAGCAGGCGAGGCCCGCTATATACATGGAGAGTTGGGCAAGGGCGCATGGACCTTCTACGGCGGACATGACCCGGAAGACTACCAGCATATGGTAGGCAATCCGCCTACTAACCTGAATTATTACCGTAGTTCACCTGGGTACAGACTAATACTGAATAATGTGCTGTGCCCTGCAGCAAAAAAGAAGGATATACCAACAGTGATCATCAAGGACACAACCAACAAACAAAAGCAACCAGTGGCTGAGCTGATACCCTCTCCTGTGCCTGTTAGTCCGCGGAAGGAGCAGGCAACCATAAAGGCGCCCGAAAAAACAGAGAATAGTGCACCAAAGGTGAAAATAGAAGCCAATGCCGCCAACAACGAGATGATCATCTCTTACTTATCAGGCGACCGTAAAATAGAGAAAGTGGTGATGATGGATGTATCAGGCAAAAAGGTATTGGAAAAAACATTTAACGACTATGTAGTCCATGTTTCGCTAGCCGATCTATCACCCGGGATATATTTGCTGGAGATAAACGGAGTATATGCAGGTAAAGTTGTAAGGGAGTAAGCAGCAGTAACCCTTTTGTTAAAAATCTCTTTTCCACGCTCCGTCATTCATCTATAATAGGTAATTTACGGTCTTAATGTGTTTAATAATGAAGATCAGAACCCTTGTCGTGTGCCTATTGCTGGTAATGCTTGGTATCAATGCCCGTGCATCAAAGCTGTTCATTCCTATGGATGCAGAGGGCCAGGCCAATCACCTCAAGGCATATGGTATAGCTTATGCAGCACTGCAGGCCAATATACCGCTGGACTGGCTACTCAATTATAAGGGAGGCAGCTTTGCGATGGATGATGCCGAGAGTCTGGTGCGCCTGTGTAAGTTACGTGGCGTGACCTACGAAATAATGAGCGGGGCAGAATACAATGCCATACTGGTGGAAATAGGTAACCCTGACTATAATGGCGATGTAATAAAACTGGAGAAGGCACCTAAGATAGCCGTCTATACCCCACCTAATAAAGAACCTTGGGACGACGCTGTGACATTGGCGCTCACCTATGCAGAGATCCCTTTCGAGAAAGTATATGATGATGAAGTGCTCGCTGATGACTTGCATAAGTATGACTGGCTGCACCTGCACCACGAAGATTTTACGGGACAGTATGGTAAATTCTATGCCAGTTACCGTAATGCAGATTGGTATCAGCGTGACCAGAAGTCAGCAGAAGCGATGGCAGCCAAGCACGGGTATAAAAAAGTATCACAGTTGAAACTGGCTGTGGCTAAGAAGATACGTGACTTTGTAAGTGGTGGTGGGTACCTGTTTGCCATGTGCTCTGCTACCGACAGCTACGATATAGCCCTTGCGGCAGAGGGTGTAGACATTTGTGCTGAAATGTATGACGGCGATCCTGCAGACCCTAATGCACAAAGCAAACTGGACTTTACCAAATGTTTTGCCTTTAAAGATTTCACACTCATACAAGACCCCTACCATTACGAGTATTCCAACATAGACAATACAGAGTTTCGCAGGGTGCCAAAGAACATAGACTACTTCTCTCTGTTCACCTTCTCGGCCAAATTTGATCCGGTGCCCGCTATGCTTTGTCAGGATCATACTACTACCATCAAGGGCTTCTTCGGACAGACAACTGCTTTCCGTAAGGAAGTATTGAAGTCAAGCGTACTCGTGATGGGCGATAATAAGACAGCTAATGAAGCCCGCTATATCCATGGCGAATATGGCAAGGGTACCTGGACCTTCTATGGCGGCCATGACCCAGAAGATTACCAACATATGATCGGTGACCCTAAAACAGAACTTAGTCTGCACCCTAACTCACCCGGCTACCGCCTGATACTAAACAATGTACTTTTCCCTGCTGCGAAGAAGAAGCCGAGGAAAACGTAGAAGCTCGTTACTGTAGTATCTATATAAATGCTCGTTTGCGCTACAATTAAAATTGGAATAATTAGTGATTCGAAGGTGACTTGCGTCACCTTTTTTATGATGGAAAAATCCTTATTTGCGACATAATTACATCAGCCAATCATTTTTTGGGACATAATGTCTATGAAAATCAATTTTATATGTCAATTTTTCCGAATAATAACTTTGGAACGCTTTTTATGCGTTGATAAGGAGTAAACACAAAAACCATTATGAACTTAAACAACTTCACAATAAAGGCCCAGGAAACTGTGCAGCAGGCACAGCAGCTGGCGTTCGACAATCAGAGCCCCAGTATAGAAACAGCGCACATGCTCAAAGCGCTGCTGGATGACAAGGACGGACCAATATCCTACCTGCTTAAAAAGAACAATGTAAACATAGCCTTTGTAGAAGGAAAACTGCAGGAGCAGATCAACCGTTTACCAAAGCTGCAAGGCGGAGGTGAACCCGGCCAGACCGTAAGCCGCGACGCCAATACAGCGGTGCTGAAAACAGCCAATATATTAAAGACATTTGGTGACGAATTTGTAACGCCTGAGCATATGCTCGTAGCATTGCTGCAGGTAAATGACGAAACCAGCAAACTACTGAAAGACGCAGGCCTAACCGAAAAAGGACTGGTAGCGGCTATCAAGGAGTTGCGTAAGGGCAATACCGTCAACTCACAAACATCAGACCAGCAATATAATTCCCTGCAGCGCTACGCCAAGAACCTTAATGAGCTGGCTCGTTCAGGTAAGCTGGACCCGGTTATAGGCCGCGACGAGGAGATACGCAGAACATTGCACATACTCAGCCGCAGGTCTAAGAACAACCCTATACTTGTAGGTGAGCCCGGTGTAGGTAAGACCGCCATAGTGGAAGGACTAGCACATCGCATCATTAACGGGGACGTACCTGAGAATCTTAAATCAAAGGTGATCTATGCACTGGATATGGGTGCGCTGATGGCTGGTGCCAAATACCGTGGTGATTTTGAAGAAAGACTGAAAGCAGTAGTGAAAGAAGTAGGTGACAGCGATGGTTCCATTATCCTGTTCATCGATGAGATACACACTTTGATAGGGGCAGGTGCGATGGAAGGCGCGATGGACGCAGCCAACATCCTGAAGCCGGCGCTGGCCCGTGGTGAACTCAGGGCGATAGGTGCTACTACACTCAATGAGTACCAGAAATATTTCGAAAAAGATAAAGCCCTCGAAAGACGATTCCAGAAGGTGTTTGTGGACGAGCCTTCGGTAGAGGATGCCATCTCTATATTGCGTGGATTGAAGGACAAGTATGAAAGCCACCACCAGGTGCGTATTAAGGACGAAGCCATTATTGCTGCAGTAGAATTATCGCACCGGTACATTACCGATCGCTTCTTGCCCGATAAGGCTATTGACCTTATCGATGAGAGCGCAGCCAAACTGAAGCTGGAGTTAAACTCTATGCCCGAAGCACTGGATGAACTGGAACGCCGTATACGCCAACTGGAGATAGAACGCGAAGCGATAAAAAGAGAGAACGATGCTGTAAAGCTCAAAGAGCTGGGTCAGGAAATATCTGTCCTCTCGGTGCAGCGCGATACGCTGAAGGCCAAATGGCTGGAAGAAAAAGAAATAGTAGACAAGATAAACAAAGCCAAGAACAGCATAGAGCACCTGAAGCTGGAAGCCGAGCAGGCTGAGCGCGAGGGCAACTATGGCCGGGTAGCAGAGATACGCTATGGCAAGGTGCAGGAGCAGGAAGCCATAATTGACAACCTCTCCAAACAGCTGGATGAAATGGACAACCAGCACAAACGCCTGCTGAAAGAAGAAGTAGATGCCGAAGACATAGCTGAGAATGTGGCAAAGGCAACAGGCATACCGGTGCAACGCATGCTGCAAAGCGAAAGAGCCAAATTGCTGAACCTTGAGGACGAACTGCACAAACGTGTGATAGGCCAGGATGAAGCAATAGAAGCTGTAGCAGATGCCATACGCCGTGGCCGCGCAGGTCTGCAAGACCCCCGCAAGCCAATTGGGTCATTCATCTTCCTGGGTACTACCGGTGTGGGTAAAACCGAACTGGCCAAGGCTCTTGCAGAAATACTGTTTGACGACGACAGCATGATGACCCGTATAGACATGAGCGAGTACCAGGAGAAACATAGCGTAAGCCGCCTGGTAGGTGCGCCCCCGGGATACGTAGGTTATGACGAGGGAGGCCAGCTCACAGAAGCTGTGCGCCGCAAGCCATACTCTGTGGTGCTGTTTGATGAGATAGAGAAGGCACATCCTGATGTATTCAATACCCTGCTGCAGGTGCTGGACGATGGTCGCCTTACGGACAATAAAGGCCGCGTGGTGAACTTTAAGAATACCATCATCATCATGACCAGCAACATGGGTAGCCACATCATACAGGAAAACTTTGCCGACATAAAAGATGGCGATAATGTAGATGCTGTCGCAGAGGCTACCAAGGAGCAGGTGATGGAAGTATTGAAACAATCACTCCGCCCCGAATTCCTGAACAGGATAGATGATGTGATCATGTTCCGCCCGCTGCTGCGCAAAGAGATAAAGGGTATCATACGCATACAACTGGAACACCTGCAACAGCAACTAATGGAGCAGGACATCAACCTCCAGTTTACCGATTATGCGTTAGAGTACCTTGCAGAGAAAGGATTTGACCCTCAGTATGGTGCACGCCCGCTGAAACGCGCGATACAGAAAGAGATCATCAACCTGCTGAGCAAGAAAATAATAGGCGGCGAAATAGATAAGAGCAAACCGGTGTTGATTGATGTGTTTGATGGTATTGTAGCCATGAGAAATGAGAACGCACCGGAAGCAAAAGCGAAGTAGGCAACTAAATAATAGAGTACGCTACAGTCAATAATAGTTTTGTTATTGACTGTAGCTTTTTAATGTAATATAGAGTGCATATATATCCATGCGCTATCTGCTGAAACACCTGGATTATAATTTATACTATCATTTGCACAATAATATACCAGCCAATTAGCTGCTAGCGGCACTTGAGCGAAACCATAGCTATTGGTCACACTATTATACCCAGTGCAAAAATATGTTTGAGTCATGAAAGTCAAACTTGCAGAATCTATCACCGCGATAGTAAATGTATCAGAGATGGACGTCGCAGGATAAGAAGCTGAATTAGCGTATGCGCCCGTCCACAAATGTGTGCCACCTATGTGATATATGAATGGACAATTGGTTGTGGGGAAAATGGTCAAACTTATATGCGCGGTACCGGAATTGCTTGCTGTGAGGGTTACACTCTTTGTGCCGATTGTTGAATAAGAGTGTACCGGGCTGCCAATAGATGATACAGTGCCGTCACCAAAATCCCAGTGAAACTTAGTGCCTGCAGGCGCTCCTGAATCATAAGCATCAAAAGGAATGTCCTGATTTTTAAAAGCATTCATGTCCGAACATACAATTTCACACTGGTATTTTTGTGATGTATCATTATTTGTCGGTGCAGGTGTAGTACCTGAACTTTTTTTACAAGAATGTAGAAAACAAACGCAAAAAATACTCAAGATAATTGAGCCGAAAAATTTCATATGGGTATATTTTATTACGGTACGAATATACAATTATTTAGATAAATAAGCTTTTTCAGTTACTTTTACCTTAGCATAAAACTAATGAACGCAACCGCCTCACCCGAATATCCTAACGCCTATTTGTATAAGCGCATTGTTCAGGCAAAACTGTTCATTGAAGATAATTATGCCAGTAAGATAGACCTCAACAATATTTCAGATGAGGCTTATTTTTCCAAATTTCATTTCATCCGCATTTTCAAAAGAACATACGGCCGCACTCCCCATCAATACCTTACATATCTGCGTATAGAGAGAGCCGCAGAATTGCTGTGTAATAATATTTCGGTATCAGAAGCTTGCTATTCTGTGGGTTTCGAAACATTAAGCTCATTCGGTAGCCTTTTCAAAAGGGTAAAGGGTGTAACGCCATCTGCTTTCCTTATGCAGCAGCAACAAACCCAGATGGATATTGCTGCTACGCCACTTGCCTTTGTCCCCGGCTGTTTTGTCCATCAGCACGGATGGAACGAAAAATAGCAATTTTGGAATAGCACCATAACCCGCCATTGCTCATCTTTGTATTATAAAGAGAAAAGAAATGATCAGCAAATTGACACATATATGCGTCTATGTATTAGACCAGGAACGTGCGCGCGATTTCTATACCAACAAACTGGGCTTTAAAGTAAAGATAGATGTGCCGATGCCAAATGGCGCAAAGTGGCTCACCGTTACCCCTCCCGATCAGCCAGATATGGAGCTGACGCTGTTTCCTCTGGTGGTAGGCAAGAAATTTACCGAAGAAGTTATTGCCACTATGAAAGAGCTGATAAGCAATAGCGTCTTTGGCCCGGGCGTGTTTCTGTGCAATGATATTTATGCTACCTATGAAGAATTGAAAAGCAAAAGCGTGGAATTCATTAAAGTGCCCACCAAAGAACTTTATGCCATTGAGGCACTATTTAAAGACGATTCAGGCAACTTCTTTTCATTACATCAGCGGTAATAACAGACTATGAAAACAATATTAGACAAAGCAACAAGGAATGAATTGATCAGCAGGATCAATATGCTGGCCGAAAACAGCCAACCCGTTTGGGGACAGATGACCGTGGCGCAGATGATGAGGCACTGTGCTATGTGGGACGAAATGGCCCAGGGCAAAACAAAATACAAGCAATCACTCCTGGGCAAACTGTTCGGCAAAATGGCCCTTAAAGACATGCTAAAAGAGGGGCCTGCTAAAAGAAACCTGCCTACCGTTCCTTCCTTTAAAATTGCAGAGGAGCCCAACTTCGCTGAAGAAAAAAAGAAGTGGATAGAACTGCTGGAGCAGTATGCAGATTATTCAACGCTGGGCTGGATACACCCATTCTTCGGGATGATGAACAAAGAGCAGACAGGCTATATCGTGTATAAACACGTAGACCATCACCTGCGGCAGTTCGGTGCCTAATAATTAACTACCGCATATTTTTAGACTGATTATTTATTCGCACGTCCTACCTTAGCGAAAAACGACCCATGACCCGCATAGGCCTTATATCAGACACCCACAATTATCTCGATGATGCTGTATTCCGGCATTTCGACAAAGTCGATGAGATATGGCATGCTGGTGATTTTGGTACGGCTGCGATAGCTGATCAATTGAAAGCATTTAAGCCCCTGCGCGGCGTATATGGCAATATAGACGGGCAGGATATAAGAGTAGAGTATCCCGAAAAAATACGCTTCACCTGCGAGCAGGTCAATGTCTTCATGATGCACATTGGTGGCTATCCCGGCAGGTATACTACTTCTGCAAAAACCGAGCTCTTATCCAGTCCTGCACAACTGTTCATCAGTGGCCACTCACATATCCTCAAGGTCCTTTACGACGAAAAATTAAAATGCCTGCACATGAACCCAGGCGCGGCCGGTAATCAGGGGTGGCATAAAGTGCGCACCCTCATTCGCTTCAACATCGATGGCGATAGGATGAAGGATTGCGAGGTAGTAGAACTAGGCCTCAGAGGCAGCGGCTCATAACTTCATGCGTGCATAACCGATAAAATCGGTGCCGGGTATCTTCTCCGCACCGGCCTGCCGCATCATGGTCACCAATTGCCCCCTGTGGTAGGTAGAGTGGTTGAACACGTGCAGTAGTATGTGGTAGATGGTCATCGTGTGCGGATTACTGCTTCGGTCAAAGAAAGAAATACTCTCCTGCAAGCTACCGTCGGTTTGATCATTGACATAAGTAGCCAGGTCGGCCGACGCCTGTTCCCATTTGGCGCATGCATCTTTAAAGTCGCCGAAGTGCACCGCTTCCTGCCATATCTGTTCCTGTGCACGCACCAGCCTTTGCAGCCATATGCTCTCCGCACTCCAGGTATGGTATACTGTTGCCCTTATGGTGGTAAAGCTGCTGTTTATCTTTTGCTCTGTGGCAGCCTCCGGCAATTCTGACATAGTCTCAATAATGCGCTTATTGGCCCATATATTATATTGTGCATATTGCAGTAATAATTCCTTCATAGTAACCCTTAACTTTGCCACGAATTTAACCATAATAGCATGTCCGATAAACATATTTCTTCAGGTTTCGACACAGTTTGTATTCATGGCGGCCACACAGGCGAAAGTAATAGGGCGCACCTCACCCCTATCTATGCATCAAGCACCTATACATTTGATAGTGCAGAGCAGGCAGAGGCTATGTTCAAAGGAGAAGAGAAAGGATATATTTATTCCCGCTGGGGCAACCCCACCATCACAGAGGCAGAAGAAAAAATTGCCCTGCTTGAAGCTTTTCAACTAAAGGACGGCGGCGGCAATCCGCTGAAATTGAAAGCGATCCTGCATGCATCAGGTATGGCCGCAATTACCACGGCTCTTATGGGCAACCTGAAAACAGGCGACAAAATAATCACCCATCATTCCCTATACGGCGGCACACATGAGATCATAGAGAAGATACTCCCAGACTTCGGCATCAGTGCCGTCATCACCGATTTTCATGACCTTACCGCTGCTGAAGCGGCTATAAAAGCAGACAGCAGTATAAGGATAATGTATATAGAAACGCCTGCCAACCCTACCCTGCAATGCGTAGACCTGGAGGCGCTTTCAAAATTGGCCAAAAGCAACAACCTCATAGTGGTGGTGGACAATACATTTGCCACCCCTTACCTGCAGCAACCATTTAAGTATGACGTAGATTATGTACTTCACTCTACTACCAAATTCCTCAATGGTCATGGAACTGCCATAGGTGGTGTGCTGGTAGGCAAAGACATGGAGCGCATGAGCAAAGCCATCACCAAGGCCCACCGCCTGCTGGGTGGCAACAGCAATGCGTTTGAAGCCTTCCTGCTCACCAACGGCATGCGCACACTGGGCCTGCGTATGGACCGCCACTGTGCCAATGCAGAGAAAGTGGCTGCATTTCTGGAGCAGCATTCTGCTGTAGCACAAGTTAATTACCTGGGCCTTGCCTCACACCCCGATCATGCCATAGCAAAGAAGCAAATGAAGCACGCGGGCGCTATGCTCAGTTTTGAACTGAAAGGAGGTTTTGATGCAGGCAAGAAATTCATTAATGCACTAAAAGTATGTATCAGCGCAGTATCGCTGGGCACAGTAGATACACTGATATCTCATCCTGCATCTACCACGCATTTTGGTGTTTCCCGCGAGCAGCGCGTTAAATTCGGCATCACCGATGGTCTTATCCGTATGAGTGTAGGCGTAGAAAATGTAGAAGACATAATTGCCGATCTGGAACAGGCAATGAAATAGTAAAAACACCGGTGCCACGGTTCCGAACCGTGGCACCGGTAATAGCACTCTATAAAGAAGCTACGCCATCAGGCATATCCCAGTCTCCATTCAGCTTCAGTACTTTCTCTATTACTTCTCTTACGCATCCTTTACCACCAGCCAGGGGAGATATGTATTTAGATACCTGCTTTACCTCAGCTACTGCATCTGCAGGGCAACACGGCAACCCACACAATTGCATTACCGCATGGTCAGGTATATCATCACCCATATAGAGCAGGTTGGCAAAGTTGCCGTCAGAGTCCTTTACCAGTTTATTAAGTACGCTGGTTTTGTTCCTTACATCAAGATGCACTTCGGTGATACCCAGTCGATTCAGACGTATACGCACCCCTTCTGATTTTCCTCCCGATATTACCCATACCTTATATCCTTTTTTCACTGCCAATTGCAGCGCATATCCATCGCGTATGCTCATGGTGCGCAGCATATCTCCCGCCTCTGTCACTTGCACAGTGGCATCAGTGAGCACGCCATCTACATCAAATACAAAGGCCTTTACGGGTTGAAAAAGTTCGAGTACGTTCATTTTCGTTAATTGGGCTATTAGTCTATTTGACAATGATCTCAGCACGAGGCAAGACATTGTCAAATTGCCTCACTATTGGATGGTCGAATTACTTCTGGTTATCCCTCCACTCGTATACCCAGCCGCTCTGTATCATTTCCAGGTAGCCTTCATTACATTCTTCGCGCTTGCCCACAAAATGAGGTATTTCCAGCACCCACTCTATCAGTTCTGTAAAACGCAAGCGATATATCTTGCTTTCTGTAAAATCATCTCCGAAACGCTCATACAGCTTCATAGCTATGTCTTCAGTATCAGTCCAGTGGATCGGCGGTTCAAAATGAGCCATAATATTGTCTTTATTAATCTATTTAGTGATGAAATGTAGCATCTGCTTACTCGCCATGTATCAAAGACTGGTCCGGAAGGGTAACTTCTACAAAACCCTCCTTACCTTCCAGCACACACTGGCAGCCGAGGCGCGAGTTGATGCGTGGATTGCGTGCGCGGTCTATAAAGTCTTCTTCCCTGTCGCTTATATCAGGTACATGCTCCTCTCCCGCATTCAGATACAGGTGGCAGGTACTGCAGGCGCATACCATGCCACAGTTATGGTGCAGCTCTATCTCGTTATCTAATGCTACTTCTAGTATACTTTGACCAGGCTCTACATTTTCTATAGTCAGCGGAAGGAGTCCTTTCTGTTCAAAGTTGAATTTTATGGTGTACATCTGGTTTTTCAGCGTATTTGAGGGGCAAAGTTAATGCTTGCAACCCTATATTCCGATTTAATTCAAAATCAAACAATCACCTTTTGTGTATAACTCTATTAAAAGTTTTAGCGTCAATATCCGATTTCCAATGTTAACTTTGCGTTCTCTCAACAATACATATGGATTCTTCAGTAAAAATATTTTCCGGCACGCGTTCCGCATACCTTGCCGATAAAATAGCTAAAAGCTATGGTAAAACCCTCGGTGACCTGACCATACAGCAGTTCAGCGACGGCGAATTTCAACCCGTTTTCCAGGAGTCGGTTCGTGGCGACTATGTTTTTCTCGTTCAGTCCACATTTGCCCCGGCAGATAACCTTATGGAACTGCTCATGATGATCGATGGCGTACGCCGTGCATCTGCGGGCTATATTACAGCAGTTATCCCTTATTTCGGCTTTGCCCGCCAGGACAGGAAGGACAAACCACGTGTATCTATAGCGTCAAAACTGGTAGCTAACCTGCTGACCACCGCAGGCGCCAACAGGGTGATGACCATGGACCTCCACGCCCCTCAAATTCAAGGTTTTTTCGATATACCGGTCGATCACCTCGATTCTTCAGCAATTTTTATCCCGTATATCGAAAACTTAAAGATAAAAAACCTTACCTTTGCGGCCCCTGACGTAGGCAGTACCAACCGTGTACGTGAGGTAGCGAAGTACTTTGAGGCTGATATGGTGATCTGCGATAAGCAGCGCAAGCGCGCCAACGAGATCGCAGCAATGACTGTAATAGGTGATGTTTCGGGTCGCAACGTAGTATTAATAGATGATATCTGCGATACTGCCGGTACGCTCTGTAAATCGGCTGCTATCCTTAAGGAGCGTGGCGCATTATCTGTTAGGGCATTTTGTACGCACCCCGTTTTAAGCGGTAAGGCGTATGAGAACATTGAAAATTCTGTACTTGAAGAACTCGTGGTTTGCGATACCATACCACTTAAAGGACAATCAAGTAAGATTAAGGTATTATCAACTGCCGACCTTTTTGCGGTGGCCATCCGTAATACTTTTGAGAATAAGTCAATAAGTTCTTTGTTTATACATAGTAACCGTAAGTAATAGAGAAAGGCATTATAAAGACTGTTTATACAACAAAATCCACCCCCGCAATTGGGAGGTAATTTTAAAAAGAGATTCAACGACGGACGTTAGGTGGATGTTCGACCGGCGCTGAATGAAAAAACACTAAAAGATGAAGAGTGTAAAAATCGAAGGACAGACAAGGACCGACCTGGGTAAAAAAGCAACCCGTCGCACCCGTTCTGAAGGTAATGTACCATGCGTAGTTTACGGTGGTAAAGAAACAATCCATTTCAGTGCACCAGCTATGGCTTTCCGCGGACTGGTATATACACCGGAATTCCAGATCGCTGAGATCAGTGTAGATGGTAAGAACTACCGCGCCATCATGAAAGACATCCAGTTTGATGTAGTTACTGATGCACTTAACCACATCGACTTTATGGAATTGGTAGAAGACCGCAAGGTTGTTGCTACTATGCCATTGAAGTTCGTTGGTCAGTCAAAAGGTGTTAAAGAGGGTGGTCGTCTGGAGATCAAATTGAAATCGCTGCACGTTCGTACTTATCCTAAGTTCCTGATGGAGGCTATAGAAGTAAACATAGAGAACCTGGAACTGCATGGCAACATCCGTGTAGAAGATATCAAGATAGACAACATTGAGTTGCTCAACTCTCCACGTATCCCTGTTGCATCTGTAGTTACAACACGTGCGCTGCGTCAGGCAGAAACTGATGCCGCCAACGCTGCTACTGCTGCTGCAAAGGGCGCTAAAGCTGCTCCTGCCGCTGCTGCTAAGAAGTAATCTGTATGACGGATATAAATTAACAAAGCCCCTGCATATGCGGGGGCTTTGTTAATACGATATAGTCAGTTTACAGATTCAGATAGAACTCACTGAGCAATACCACAAAGTCATCAGAGTATTTGCCTGGCGCCGCATTTATGGCCAGGAATTGTTGATTAACTGGAATATCAGCTTTCCTTTTAAATAAGCCCACCACCCTCTTCACATCCGCATCAGGTGTATGCCTCACCTGTAGTTGTTCTACACACCGCCATTCTCGCCCATTCGTCAGGTCAGCCCATATTTTAAACTCATTTACAGGCAGCAAAACAGAGACAGTTCCCTCATCACTTAGCACTCTATCAATTACGTCAAACAGGTCACTATAGCTTAGCGAAAGGGTATGTCTCGCCAAATTCTTATTATCTGTGCCGCTCAACAAGCTATTGTTGAAAAAAGGGGGGTTGGTAATGATCAGATCATACTTCCCATCAAAAGAATAATTCCGCACATCGCCTTCAAATATGTTGATACGGTCTGCCCACGGCGACGCTGTGATATTAGCTATAGCCTGCTCCGCAGCATCCGTATCAAGCTCTATGGCATCAATAGTAATATCGGCATTTCTTTGTGCCAACATGAGCGCCAGCAATCCGGTACCGGTACCTATGTCTAGCACCTTCTTCACTCCTGCCGCAATGGGTGTCCATGCACCGGCAATACACGCGTCAGTGGTTACTTTCATGGCGCAATTGCCTTGCTCTACCTTGAATTGCTTGAACTGAAAATAGGAATTGCTCATATCCATGTTGCCCGCGCGCTGGGGCTTATTGACAGATCAGCAAATTGCCTCTTAAGATACTTGTGATACCCTGCTATACCTATCATCGCAGCGTTATCCGTGCAGTATTCAAACTTAGGTATGTATACTGTCCACCCGTTACGATCACCAGTATCCTGCAAGGCCTTCCTAAGGCCACTGTTCGCCGATACCCCACCCGCTATACCAATGTGTTTTATTCCAAGGTCCTTTGCCGCTTTTTCAAGCTTCGTCATCAGCATATTAACAATGGTATACTGAGCCGATGAGCAAATATCGTCAAGGTTCTTCTCTATAAAATCAGGATCTAGTTTTTTTTGCGCCTGCAGGAAATAAAGGACTGATGTCTTCAAACCGCTAAAACTGAAACTGTATTCAGGCATGTTCGACGATGAGAATTTGAACTTTTTCGGATCACCTGCAGCTGCACGCTTATCTACCAGCGGACCACCGGGATAAGGCAATCCCAGCATCTTGGCCACTTTATCAAAAGCCTCGCCGGCTGCATCATCTATTGTCTCACCCAGCACTTCCATATCCAGATAGTCGCGACATAAAACGATCTGCGTATGGCCACCGGAAACCGTCAGACACAAAAAGGGGAACGGCGGTTGTGCATCAATAAAATGGGCCAATACATGCGCCTGCATGTGGTGCACGGCTATAAGCGGAATACACATTGCTTGTGCAAATGATTTTGCAAAGCAAGAACCCACAAGCAAAGCACCTATAAGCCCGGGAGCCTGAGTAAATGCAACAGCTGTGACCTCATTTTTAGTAACTCTCGCATCTTTCAGCGCCACATCAACAACAGGCACTATGTTCTGCATATGCGCTCTGGAAGCCAGTTCAGGCACCACTCCACCATACCGCTCATGCACCTTTTGAGTAGCTATTACATTACTCAGCACTTTACCATTTTGTATGATAGCTGCGCTGGTTTCATCGCACGATGACTCAATGGCAAGTATATTTATTGTAACTTCAGACATAACCAACTGCAAATGTAGGGCTACTCCAGTAAAGCAAAAAATGACATTTTGATAACAAAAAATTAAGGTAACAACACAATAACAATGCAATAAGCAAACTGTAACAAAGATCCCTTGTTTAGTTAATACTGCAACTGTAACTTTGGTTCACTATAATATCGGGTTATCGCTTCAGCAGCAATTGGTGGAGAGGAAAGTCCGGACAGCAAAGAGCAGCGCACTACCTAACGGGTAGGCAGATCACGAAAGTGATTTTGACAGACAGTGCCACAGAAAATTACCGCCTTGGCTTTACAGCCTTGGTAAGGGTGAAAATGTAGTGTAAGAGACTACAGTATTTTCTGGTGACAGAAAATAGGGGTAAACCTTGCGTGCTGAAATGCCAAATAAGCAAATGCCTGAGGGTGGTTCGCCCGATGTTTGTGGGTTGGCAGATTGAGGTATTGTGTGAGCAATATCCCAGATAAATGATAACCATTCCGCCTAAAAACGGGATACAGGATCCGGCTTATAGATATTATAGTTTTTAAACATTATTATTTAACAATGTGATGCGGTAATTGAAAATGTGATTTTATTGTTAATCATGTTGTTTTATCGGAAACAATTTCTAAATTTGTGTACCATGCTGAAAAAAATGAGACTAACTGCTAAAAATGTGAGGGTACTACTTTTACCTGTTATATTTTTATTTGTATGTACTGCAATGCCTATCATATCTTTAGCGCAGGCTGGATTTGACGGCAGTACACCAGATGGTGGAGATGTACCTGATACCCCTATAAATGGCGGTGTAGTATTATTGGTAGCCGCGGGTATTGTTTTTGGTGTTTATGCCCTCTACAAGTCACATCGTAAAACGCAAATTGCTGTCGGTAGTTAAATTAAATAAGCAAATTTAATATACATAAAGATATAAAAAGAACTACTTCGGTAGTTCTTTTACATTTAGCCCAAAAATATTTTTTTACTAGAAGATCGTTAATTGACTACTGTTGTCATTACCTTTTTCTGGCGATTTTGCTTTTCCTTGCACTGTTCGCCCTCCCCATTTCCACGAGTCATTTCGTTCCCTTTCTATCAACTGATCAAAGTTATTATTGGGCACAAAATGCTGTTCCGATAGTATGGCTGCTTTTGAAAGGTTTTTGATCGCTTCGTTCTTATCACTATTACCCAATTTGGCCTTATTAATCGCAGTCTGCAAGGTCAGTATCGCTTCATCATACACCATCTCAGGCACAGGAAAAGGATGACCATCCTTGCCTCCATGTGCAAAAGTGAACCTCGCAGGATCATCAAAACGAGAAGGGGTGCCATGTATCACCTCGCTTACCAAAACCAGTGACTGCAGCGTTCTTGGGCCCAATCCTTCCAGCAATAGCAGCGACTCCATGTCCAGATTTTCCCTTTCATAGGCAACAGCCAATACACTACCCAAGCGCTTCATGTTGACATCGTCTTTGCGCACATCGTGGTGATTAGGCATGAGTAGCTTACGTACCTCAGGCATAAGTAACTGCGGATCTTCTTTGGCTAGTTGCAATATACCGGCGCGTGTGCCATCAGCTTTCTTGTCTGTTATATTTAGTATTTGCCCTTGATTAGCCCCGTAAATAAAAGTATGGGGCTGCTCCACAAACGATTCAAAAGCCTTTGAGTGCCAGTGATACCTGCGCGCCATACCTGTACTATTATTCATCCCCTGTTGCACCACCGCCCACTCGCCATCACTGCTAAGTATAAAGGAGTGCAGGTACAGTTGAAAACCATCCTGTATGGCCGTATTATCAACCTTGGCAGATAGCTTGCTGCTGCGCACCAGCCCATCGCCATTCATGCCTGTTTTATTAGCTATCCGGAGCAGTTCATCTGGCGTGTCCCTAGAATATTTGCCCTTACCGCCGCAAATGTAGATGCCGAGGTCTGAGGAACGTTTATTTACGGCTCCCTTTAGTGCCCCCATAACCGATGTAGTAATACCTGAGGAATGCCAGTCCATACCCAGCACACAACCGAGCGCCTGAAACCAGAAAGGGTCACTCAGTCTTTGCAATACCGCTCCCCTGCCATATTCCATAGCTATTGCCTCTACAATGGCTCCGCCCAATACACCCATACGGGTGTACAACCACGCAGGCACCTGGCCATAATGAAGCGGCATATCTGCATAGGAACGGGACATACCAAGCAAGTTACGAAATTGATGGCTGCTCTCAATACAGACATTCATATCCCTCTATTCTTTTACCCCCGCATAAAATGACGTATCTTGGCCCAAAGAATCGATGTAATGGTAAAGGTTGGCGAATATAATACGCTAAAGGTGGTTAAAGAAGTAAGCTTTGGTATGTACCTGGATGGTGGTACAGATGAAATATTGTTGCCTAAACGCTATGTACCTGATGGGCTGCAGCCCGATGATGAAATAACTGTCTTCATCTACCACGACAATGAATCACGCCTTACCGCCACTACAGACCACCCACTGGGCATTGTAGGCGATATCCTGATGATGGAAGCTGTGGATACAAATCCATCAGGTGCGTTCCTGAAATGGGGTATCATGAAAGATGTTTTCCTCCCGCTTTCTCAGCAAAGCTCAAAGATCATTACGGGCAACGCTTATTTTGTAAAACTCTTTATAGACGAAAAGACAGGCCGCGTTACAGCAACTGAGAAAATAGACAAATTCCTGTCTAATAATGACCTGACTGTGCAGGTCAATGATGTGGTAAATCTGGTAATTTTCCAGCTCACAGATATCGGGTATAAGGTCATCATCAACAGCCAACACCTGGGTGTGCTGCATTTCAACGAAGTGTTTCAGGAATTAAAACCGGGAGATAAAGTAAAAGGCTTTATCAAGAATATCCGCCCTGACAACAAGATAGATGTATCAATGGGCACCCGCGGATATACCAAGGTGGTAGATGAAGAGACCAAGATTCTATCGATGTTGGAGCACAACAACGGCTATCTGCCCTACAACGACAAGTCGAGTCCCGATGATATCTATGGCTATTTCGGCGTCAGTAAAAAAACGTTTAAAATGACCCTCGGCGCACTCTACAAAAAGCGACTCATCAGCTTTACGCAGACGGGAATTAAGTTGGGAGAGGAATCCACATCTGAAGATCAAAGCCCCGCATAATAATCGTAGCCCTGTTCTGCCCAGTAATCTTTGGGCTTGTCATTACTAAAGCTCATCACACCGATACGCTTCAGATGTTTGATGCCGTATTTTACCGGTATTATCAGCCTTAACGGATAACCCTGGTCCAGTGGTAATGGTTTACCATTCATTTCATAGCACAGTAACGTTTGCGGTTGCAGCATGCTGGGCATGTCTACTCCCACATAGTATTGGCCATCCGGCGTCACCATGCCTACATACTTCATAGCTTCCTCGGGAGCAAGGTTATATTTCTTCATAAACTCATCAAACCTTACACCGCCCCAGTGCGTTACCTGGCTCCAGCCTTCCACGCATTTGAAATCAAATACGATCTCTGTTTTGGGCAATGCTCTTATCTCTGCCAGTGAAATAAATAAAGTATCGCCGGGCTTGCGCACGACCTTTAGTTTCCACTTGGCATAGTCAAATGCCGTATCCATACCTACGTCTCCATTCACGCGCACACGCGCCACGGCATCTGTTTTCTTAAACGATTTGGTTTGTTTATTGGCGCTGTATAGCCTGCTGAAGATACGCTCGTTGGCCTGCAAGCTTGCACGCAAAAATGGCTGTACATTATCGGCACTCTGTGGCTGATTATATAATTTCGACCATGCAAAAAAGCCAACACCCAAAAGCACAATAAAGACGGAAAAAGAAACAACCGTCCTGCGTCTTATTTCCTTTGACGATACTTCACTGCCCTTTTTATCAAAGTAGTTACTGCTCATAAATTGTCATCATTTTTTTGCTCCACTACTTCTTCTATTATCGCATCCTTTTTCACCACTTCAAAGCCCGTTACCATAGCCTGAAAATTATTCCACCCTGCTAATACTACCTGTATGATGTGCACCAGGAAAAACAACACATACCCTATAGTCAGTGCGAAGTGAATGATACGGGCAAATTCATATCCTCCGCACAAGGCACACAGCCAGCCAAACTGCACTGGTTTATAGATAGCTAATCCGGTAATTAATGACCCAAAACCCATAACGATAATAGCACTATACGCAACACGTTGCGCAGCATTATACTTGTCCTGAGGCTGTGCAGTTTTTCTTACGTGCAGATCATGCAATACTACAAACCATGCCTCTTTAAATGAATGTCTGTTAGGCAACAGATAACGCCACTCCCCCGATACAAAAGTATATGCTACATATAAAAAACCATTAACAAAGAATAGCCACATAAAAAAAAAGTGAAACGCCATACCCTGCGACAACTTAAACGGAACATGCAGCGTGTCATAGAATGACTGTGGAAAGAACTTCACCAGTGTTCTATCACCCCACCCCAGTCTGTATATGTCGTTGGCCCAGTATATGAGTAAGCCGCTCCATATCATAACTGCCAGCACAGGGAAATTGATCCAGTGAAACCACCTGATAGCCAATGGATGTTTCTTGATGATTTTTTTCATGAGCAAGACTGTACAGAAGAAATAGTAGATAAAACATAAATCTACGACAAAACAATGTTCCGGGCTCTCTCACAGGCCACAAAAAATTCATGCTCCCTGTTTTAGACAAGGAGCATGAACTGTTTATAAATATCTAATTAACGCCAGTGACCGGGAACCCACACATCACCGCGTGGTGTAGTACGCCAGTGGCCGGGTATCCATACTGCTCTTGGACGTGGTGGTTCGGCCCAATGGCCGCCCACAAAAACATATGCTCCACCCCTTGGCTCCCATTCTTCATCTATCCATACATGGCGTGGCGATGGAGCCACTACTTTCACATAGTGAGGGCGCTCAGGCCTTATCTTAACAAAGATCTGTGCGTTCGACGCATTAATGCCCAATGTGAGCGCCAAAACAACAAGCAACGAAATTTTCTTCAGGTTCTTCATGGTTACATTGTTTGATTATAAATAACAATAAAATTATCGTGCCGTAAGAGCTATCATTTGCCCTGGCTATTTTTTGACTTCATCTTGTCATCGAAAGATTAAATGCTCAAATGTTAATTTTTCAGTTTGATCTACTGACTGACAGGAACAAAGAAAGTAGCCTCAACCAAAAAATAGAACTAAATCCAAAAAAAATACGGCTTTAGCATTTGCTAAAGCCGTATCACTATTATAGAACTTAAAGATTACTGTGTAAGAATAAAGTGGAATGTACCTGACACATGTTCTGAACGAACATCCAGTATGTACATGCCATTCGCAAGGTTGTTGCCAAGCGTTATCGGTTGTTCTATCACACCATTCTTAGTTCGGGTCATGTCGTTAAATACTACCTGACCAAGCATGTCAGTGATCACAAGTCTTACATCTTCATCCACTGCTATACCTACATTACCCTTTACCAGGAATGTACCATTGTTAGGGTTAGGCACCACAGTTACGAAGCCTGATGATTTGGTCACATTGTTCACACCTACACCATATACAGTGATCACACCTGAACTAGGGGTTGCCGAACCACCGCAAGGGTCGTTATTGGTCACCTTACAAGTTACAGAGTCTCCATTAGCAAGAGATGGATCCACATATATCAGGTTGGTAGCGCCGCTTATTGCAACACCATTTACATACCACTGGTAAGTAGGAGCAGAACCTGCACCACTTGACACAACAACTGCGAATGTATCCAGCGTACCGCTGATAATAGGCGTACCGGGAACAGCATATACGTTAGCGACCGGAGTTACTATCGGATCAACTGTGATGGTTACGTTGGTAGTAGCAGAAGAAGTAGTAGCGCATGGCAAGCTGGTCACCATTGTGCAACCTACTACATCACCGTTGGCTGGTATATAGGTATATACAGGTGAACTTGTACCCACGTTCACACTATTCACTGTCCACTGATAGAATGGCGAAGGCCCTCCGTTTGATGGTGTAGCTGTAAAGGTGATCGCAGCACCCGCACAAACTGTTGTACCAGGAGTTGCTGAGATAGAAATACCAGGAGTAACTATCGGGCTAACTGTAATTGTAGTATTTACACTACATCCGCCAACCTCATAACTAACAAGCGCAGTACCGGCAGACACACCTAATACATCACCGCTGGCATCAACTGAAACAATGCCGGCTGGAGAAGCACCCCATGTACCCGAAGGTGTACCATCTGCAAGAGTAATCGTAGCACCTACGCAAACAACTGTAGTAGGGGTAGTAATAGCTAATGGAAGCGGACTTACTGTCAGTGGAGCAGTAACTGAACAACCCGTAGTACCTGAGGTAAACGTAGTTATTGCAGAACCAACACCCAAACCTGTTACTGTACCGGTAGCATCAATGATAGCCACCGCTGATGGGTTGATTGCCCATGTACCAGGTGCAGAAGCATCTGTTACCACAGCAGTTAGACCAAGACATACGGTAGTTGCACCACCTATAGGAGCAGGAAGCGGATTAACAGTAATAGTAGAGGTAACATAGCAACCACCAGGGATGGTATAGCTAACTACAGCAGTACCTGCCGTAGAACCTGTAACTACTGCTGAAGAACCGGAAGGAGTGATGCTGGCTGCAGCACCTGAAATACTCCATGTACCGGAAACAGTAGATGCATCAGTAAGTGTAATAGTTCCACCGGAAGCACATACTGATATCAAACCAACGATTGCCGGAGGAGGAGTATTAACTGTTATTGTAGTACCTACAGCACATGATCCTATGGTATAAGATACAGTTGCAGTACCTGAGCCTTCACCTGTCAGCATACCTGTAGTGCCATCTATTATTGCAGTCGATGACGGTGTAGCAGTCCATGTACCACCACCTACAGCGTCTGTAAGGGTAACAGAAGAACCAACACAAGCTACAGAAGAACCACCAATAGGTGCAGGAGTAACATTAACGGTAACCGGATAGGTTACATAGCAACCGCCTACAGGAGCAGTATAAGTAGCCGTTGCAGTACCTGTTGCAGTACCACCGGTCAACACACCTCCCGAACTTATAATCGTACCGGTAGGGCCGGTTACACTCCATGTACCTGCGCTCACGTCTGTCAATGTAATGCTCGAACCTTCACACACAGCAGTTGCGCCGCTGATAGGGCTAGGCAGTGGATTAACAGTTATGGATGCCGTTACATAGCATCCTGTAACAGGAAGTGTATAACTAACTATACCTGTACCTACAGCCGATGCTGTAAACACACCCGAAGCATCGATGCTTCCGGCTGGCGCACCGCCCGACCATGTACCACCGGTTCCTGATGACAAGGTAGTTGTAGCACCCACACCGCAAACAGACATCGTGCCGGTTATTGCAGTTGGCAACGGATTAACAGTAATAGTTGTAGTTGAGTAACAACCTGATGGCAATACATAAGATAAAGTAGTAGTACCCACATTATGACCGGTTACAACACCGCCTACAACTGTCGCTATAGAGCCATCTACAGTGCTCCATGTACCACCGGTGGTGGCAGGCGTCAGCGTAGTAGTTCCGCCGCTGGCGCAAACAGATGTTGTACCTGTTATTGCAGGGCCGGGGTTGGTTGTTACCACTGATGTATCCTTAGCTGTACATGTACCGTCAGTAACGGTAGCTACGTAATCAGTAATGATTGGAGAAGCGCCGCCTGTAGGCAATGCATACACTGTAGTTGCAGGTGTACCGGCAACATATGGTGTAGTAAGGCCTGCATCGCTATACAAAGTAGCAGATGGCGTCCATGTTGGAGCCGGTATAGTGATCGCACCTCTAACCGTTACGTTATCAAGGTAGCAGTTATCACCATAGTTACTATAACCCTGGAAGAAGATATAGTTACTTGTACCGGTGTATGTAGACGGTATACTGATCGTATACTGATACCAACCTGATGTAGTAGGCATCGATGTTCCCGTTACACCCGTAGTAGAAGCGTCTGCGGCTCTTGGCACAAAACCGATATTGGTAGCTGAAGATGGATCTGATGTCGTATTGATCAGCAGGTTCCATCCTTCAGTACAATAGCCTGAAGAGCAAGGATAAGATCCGCCAACTTCTCTGTATACCCAGAAAGATATCTGGCCACCGGTAACACCGGTCATATTGAATGATGGAGAGATAAGGTTGGCACTGGCACCTGAGGTGACAGGATAATAGAAACTACGGAAAACTGCAAAGTGTGTTCCGTCTTCTGCCGCAGACACAGTTGGGTAAGAATAAGACGTAACGTCAGTGAAGTAGGTAGTAGCCGGCGCGTCAGTATTCCATCCGTCTACAGCAGTACCTGCGGTGGTTGGTATTCCATGTTCCCAACTCTCTGCCGGTATCAGGTTAATAGTATCAGGAAGAACAGTTGCGGTGAGCAGTACGCTGCTTCCGCTGCATATCGCCGTATCCGCAGGCAAAACTATTGGTGCAGGAGGAGCCGGAAGCACACCTACATAAGTAGTAAGTGTAGTTACACAAGTGCCATCTGTAGCAGTAAAGGTATACGTACCCGGAGTAGTGATACCACCTGTAACCGTAGGATTCAGCAATGTAGAGCTGAAACCACCAGGCCCTGTCCAGGTATATGATGTACCACCTGTAGTCGCAGACAACGAGAAATCAGTATTAGGACAAACAGAAGACAGTGATGATAGAACAGTGCTGGAATAAGGGCAAAGCGGAACGATATTGATCATGTAATCGCGGCTCAGGCCATAATAATAGGTCCAGCTTGCATCGTAGTCAGCACATGGGTCCATCTCACTCGATGGTGTACATGAGTAATAGAATGCATTACGAACACGCATACGGTGCATACCCGGATTAGCACTCACTGGGATATTGATAGTGAAAGGATCCGAAGCATCATAACTGCCGCAACCTGCGGGGCCGAATACCGGAGTTACTTCTTCACTCGCTTCAAACACACCATTATCACTGAAATCGATCCAGATTTGGTTACTGTAAGGGTCATACTCAGCATTCGTATAAGTGATAGTACCGGCATAGCTTCCACCAGCCTGCATAGTTGCAGATATGGTAGTTCTGTCCTCGTAACCACTCGCAGGCACCACAGCAGGACCATTGTCATTGATCAATGTACCTCCAAAACCTGCTACGGTGAAGTTAGTAAAACCTTCATAAGTAGCCGCAGGTGCATAATAATAACTAGGTACGCAATAGCAGTAACCCAGGTAGTTTACAAATACCGCTACTGATGTATCAGAAAGGGTACTTGTAGGGCAGGTCACTTTCAGTTCATAATAAGTAGGCGCTGATTCAGATGTAGAGTAGGTCAGCGAAGTGGCACCTGATATCGCAGAATAAGAGATACCATCAGTAGATGACAACCACTGGAAAGTAAGGTCACTTGCTGCTATCAAACCAGATACAGACAAATTGAATGGAGTAGATGGACAAGCTAATGTCACATCAGCATGTGCTGAATCTACTGACGGTGCACCGCTGCATGGTGGCAGTGGTATGATGTTTACTGTATAATCACGCGTCATACCATAATAATAAGCATCGTAGTAAGGAGTCATAGTACCGTCAGTATTGTTACAAGGATCCATATCCGTAGACAAGCCACCATAGGTCATTGCATCACGAACACGCATACGGTGATAACCTGTAGCCGCGGTAAACGGTATATTGATAGTACCTGATGAAGGACTGAATGAATAAGAACCTCCTGTGCTAAATACGGTAGTAACTTCCTCTGAAATGTCGAAGATGCCATCGTTATTAAAGTCGATCCAAACCTGGTTCTCATACTCACCACCACTGGTATAGCTAACAGTAATAGGATAAGCACCGCTCTGCTGAAAACTTACCGTATCTATAGTTTGGTCTTCAAAACCGCTGGCAGCTGGAGTAGCAGGGCCAAAATCAGCTAAAGAAGTACCACCATATCCTGTTACAGATACCTCGTCAACACCATAACCATAGCTGGTAGCAGGCGAGTAGTAATAGGTGGGTACACAAAAGCAATAGCCAACATAATTAACAAAAACGGGTGTCGACGTAGCAGACATGCCGCTGGTGGGACAAGTAATAGTTAACTCAAAGTATGTAGGCGTCGCAATGATCGGAGAATAAGTGAGGTTAGTCGCGCCGGCTATCGGGCTATAAGCGACCCCATCGGTAGAAGATGACCATTGGTAAGTGTAGTCGCCGGCTATTGAAGCTCCGGTAACACTAAGACCGAATGCAACGCCCGGACATGCAGTTGATGCAGTTGATGCAGTCACACCGGCAGTCGGAGTACCGGAACATGGCGGCAGAGGAATAATATGAACAGTGTAATCGCGAGCTAAGCCATAATAGTAGGTATAGCCACTTGCATCATAGTCATTACAAGGATCCATGTCCGCTGAAGAACCGGAAAAACCGTAAAACTCAGCATTCCTTACACGCATCCTGTGATATCCCGTATCGGTGATCGCCATCGGAATGGTCAAAGTGAAATTTGCCGGACCCGAAGTATAGCTGCTTGGCGAACCAAAAACTGGCGTTACTTCTTCTGAAATATCAAATACCCCGTCATTATTATAATCTATCCAAACCTGATTTTCATAATAATCATAGTTTGCATAATTAACGTAACCTGCATAAGCCTGACCTTGCTGAAAGGTAAGAGTATCATGCGTGATATCTTCGAAACCGCTCGACGGTATTGTAGCCGGCCCGAAATCATCGAATGTACCACCACCATACACTGCTACATCAAACTCTGACATGGCATATGTAGCCCCAGGAGAAGAATAATAATAGCTCGGTACACAATAACAATAACCAACATAGTTTACAAACACCGGCGTAGACGTAGCAGACATTCCGCTCGTAGGACAAGTAATTGTTAATTCAAAGTATGTCGGTGTCGATATTGTTGGCGAATAAGTGAGGTTGGTAGCACCGGCTATCGGGCTGTAAATAACACCATCCGTAGAAGATGACCACTGGTAAGTAAAATCTACTGCAGCAGATGCTCCCGTAACACTCAGTCCAAATGCAATACCTGGACAGCCGGTTGTTACAGTAGATGCTGTAACACCTGCAACAGGCGTACCACTACAAGGAGGTAGAGGTATAATATGAACCGTATAATCACGAGTCACACCGTAATAATAAGTATAGCCTGTAGCATCATAATCGTTGCAAGGGTCCATATCGGCAGAGGTACCCATATAACCATAAAATTCAGCATTCCTTAAACGCATCCTGTGGTAACCGGTATCTGCGATAGCCATAGGTATCGTTAGTGTGAAAGCATCAGGGCCACCGGCGTAGGTACCAGGATTACCGAATACAGGGGTAACTTCCTCTGAGATATCAAAGATACCATCACCATTATAATCGATCCACACTTGGTTTTCATAGTAATCATAGCTGGAATAATTCACATAACCGGCATATGACTGGCCTTGTTGAAAGGTCAGTGTATCTGTAGTAATGTCTTCATATCCCGTCGATGGTATGGAAGAAGGTCCGAAGTCATCAAAGGTGGCTCCTCCATACTCATTCACAAAAAACTCAGAGACAGCATAATAGGCAGCCGGCGATGAGTAATAGTAATTAGGAACACAATAGCAATAACCCACATAGTTAACAAACACTGGAGTTGATGTTCCGGTAAGTCCGCTTGATGGACAAGTGATGATTAACTCAAAATAAGTGGGTGTAGAAATAGTAGCTGAATAAGTTGGATTGGTAGCGCCGGCTATTGCAGAATAAAGAACCCCGTCAGTAGAGGACATCCATTGATAAGTAAAGTCACTGGCACCTGAATAACCTACAATACCGAGATTAAATGGTACACCGGGACATGCTGTAGTAACGTCTGCGGTTGTAGTACCCGCCGATGGCGCACCCGAGCAACTAGGCAGCGCAACTATTGTAGCATGGTAGTCCACACAAGTACCACTGTAGTAATTGGGATTCACACCTCCATAATTTAATGCGCAGGGGTCAACGTCAGCAGGAGATGAACCTATATCTGTAGCTATCTCTTCCCAAATTCCACGTACACGCATCAGGTGAGTTCCTATAGGAGCTCCTAATGGTATGGTTATCGTCATTGGTGTTGGTGACGTTGTCGACAAAGAGTTATAACCAAAAACAGGCGTCACTTCTTCTGTTACTTCGAATGTCCCGTTGTCGTTGAAATCTATCCAGACTTGCGCAAATTGATAGGACGATGTAGTACCCCATGTAACATTGCAGCCGGACGAATAGGATGTGCCTTGCTGTAAACTAACCGCCGGAATGACGGTCGTTTCATCAAGGTACCCTGTGGTAGGGTCGCATGACGTTGTAATTCCAAAGTCAGTTAGCGTAGAGCCCGCATACCCGGCAATATTAATTGCATCAATACCGTAAGAGTAGCTATATTCGCTATACCAGCTTGTCGACGTGGTTGTACAGGTCGGTGTCGCCTGGCCATACCCCACAACATACACACAACACAGTAAGAGCAATAAGTAGATTCTTTTCATAATCCTGTTTTTTACTTGTTTTTTCGTGATCTAATAGTTTTCAGGTGATATTTAATCACACTAAAGTTAAGGGACTTTTTAATAAAACTTTCACTTTTTCGTGTTAATTACCCCATTATTTATTAACACCGAATTAAGAGGGGAAATTTTTCACTCTTAGAATCACACTAACCACTTGTTCAACGCCTGGTTAATAACTCGTCGGAAGAAGTTAAAATAATGCATGTACTTACATATATTTATTTACGCAAACGATCTCAACATTATTTACTATCGATTTATAAGTTTTTCAATTACACAGATAAATAAGTGCCATGTTTCCGTTTTACAATTATTATTAAGCCGTTTTGGCAAGCTCAAGGTCGACCCGGAAAATAGCATTTGCAACTCATTTTTGATGGTGCTTTACCCAAAAAAAATCGGCGAAAAAAAACTCAAATATTTTTTGTTATTCTATTGCAAATGATCTTTTGAAAGGGCAAAAAATCTAAAAACGCCCTGTTCACTTAAAAAAACTGATTGATTTCTCATCTGAATAGCCATTGAATTTTGCAAATCATACTGTTTTAAGTAGTTCGGAGTATTTAATTTAACTTCGCACTCCCAAATAGGACTTTTGGGATCTGGAATTTTATATTTGGAATTTATACTGTTATGTTCGATAATTTAAGTGAGCGGCTGGATTCCGCATTCAAGTTGCTGAAAGGTGAAGGCAAGATCAATGAAATAAACATTGCCACTACCGTAAAAGAGATACGCCGCGCTCTTGTAGATGCCGACGTTAACTATAAAATAGCTAAGGAATTTACCGACAAGGTAAAGGACAAAGCAATGGGCGAAAAGGTGATCACATCAGTAAGCCCGGGCCAGCTTATGGTGAAGATCGTAAAGGATGAACTGGCCGAACTAATGGGTGGCAAAGAGGTAGAACTCGACATCAGCAACAAGCCCACTATTATACTTATTGCTGGCCTGCAAGGATCGGGTAAAACCACATTCTCAGGCAAGCTCGCCAACTACCTCAAGAGCAAAAAGAACAAGAACCCGTTGTTGGTTGCGGCCGATATCTATCGCCCTGCGGCAATGGACCAGCTGAAGGTTTTAGGCTCGCAGATAAATGTAAATGTATACAGCGAACCGGAGAACAAGAACGCTGTATCCATTGTGCAGAACGCCATAGCACACGCTAAACAAAATAACAACAGCGTGATCATCATAGACACTGCCGGCCGCCTGGCTGTTGACGAAGTGATGATGCGCGAGGTAGCCGACATAAAGGCTGCTGTCAACCCTCAAGAGATACTCTTCGTAGTAGACGCTATGACGGGTCAGGATGCGGTGAACACTGCAAAGACATTCAATGAGCGCCTCGACTTTACAGGTGTGGTACTCACCAAACTAGATGGCGATACTCGCGGTGGTGCAGCGCTGTCTATTCGCTATGTTGTAGATAAGCCCATCAAGTTCGTGAGCATGGGCGAAAAGCTCGATACCCTTGATGTCTTCTACCCCGAACGTATGGCTCAGCGTATACTTGGCATGGGTGATATCACTACCCTCGTAGAGCGTGCTCAGGCACAGTTCGATGAGGTGCAGGCCAAAAAACTCGAGAAGAAGATACGAGCCAACAAATTCGATTTCGAAGACTTTAAAGAGCAGCTCAACCAGATCAAAAAGATGGGTAACATCAAAGACCTGTTGGCAATGATACCTGGTGTCGGTAAGGCTATCAAGGATATAGACATATCAGATGACGCATTCAAAGGTATAGAGGCCATGATCAACTCCATGACCCCGCAAGAGCGCAGCAACCCGGACATCATAGACACTCCGCGTCGTAAGCGCATAGCTAAAGGCTGTGGAAAAGACATCGCTGATGTCAACGCATTCATGAAGCAGTTTGAGCAGATGAAGGGCATGATGGCCCAGATGAATAAGATGAAGGGTATGGGCGGCGGAATGGGTATGCCGGGCATGCCTATGATGGGTGGCAGAAGGTAACAAAGCAAAACAAAAATCCCGCGGGGAACAATATATAAAATGTCATGGTAGCCGCTCCCGCAACATTACGGGAAGCCTCGTCGAACCACGACATTTTACATGTACAGAATACCGTAAAAAAACAATAATGCCGACAAGAAAAAACTTATTTCTTTTTGCTGCTATTGCCATAGCGGTCTCCACCCTGTTCAGCTGCAAAAACGATGCAGAAAAAAAGCCGGACACATCAGCTGTAAAGCTGGACCTGAAGACCTACAGGATAGACAAAGAACTCTTTGCTTTAGACACCAATCACATCGGTGAAGGACTACAACAACTCAATGTCAAATACCCTGACTTCCTCAATTTCTACCTCGATACCATTATGGCATTTGGTGTGCACGGTAACTACAGCGACACCACCAGAGCAATACGCGAGAGCCTGCATGAGTACCTTACATACAAAGACTATGTAAACCTCGAAGACACCATTAATAAGTACTACCCTGATACTAAAGATGTGGAAGCGCAGTTCACCAGCGGCTTTAAATTAATGAAGTACTACTTCCCTGCTTATCACGTGCCGCGCATTTTCTACCTCAACTTCATCCTTACCAATCATCCATCATTTGTAGTAGACTCTAACACCGTATGTGTGTGTCTCGATATGTTCCTTGGTCCACAGTTCCCGTACTACGCATCTGTAGGTGTGCCTGATTATATGGCCCCTCACCTCCGCAAGAGCTACATGCCGGTATCTTTATTCACATCCGTATACAATGCAGCATTCCCTTTTATGCCCGACGACCGCCCTCTGCTCGATCAGATGATACAAAAGGGTAAAGAGAAATACTTCCTGCATAAGATCATGCCTGATATGCCGGACTCATTACTGTTCGGCTTCACACAAAACCAGATCAACTTCTGCAATAAGAATGAAGCACAGGTGTACAACTTCTTTATCCAGCAAAACCTCTTGTTCAATAAGGAGACCATGAAGATCACCCCGTATGTGAATGACGGACCCTTTGCTAAAGGCATAGGCTCTGCCACCGACCCCGGCAAGCCTACCCCTGGCAATATTGGGTCATGGATGGGATACCGGATCGTATCATCATACATGGCGCAATACCCTAAAACAACGCTCAAAGACCTGCTCAACCAACGCACTGATGCGGCACGATTCCTTGACTCTGCCCGCTACAAGCCAAGGCCACAATAGCACCGTGATAAATACCCCCTGATTTTTGCTGGGGGAGAATAATAATACGTTTACTTTTGCTCCCCAATATTTCGAACATGATAAAAAAACTACTCGTTGCCGGACTATGCTTGATAGCTGCACAGGCCGATGCACAGATCAAGAAAGTCGATGAGGTGAAGAAATCGCTCGAGACTACTAACAAGGATACTACAGCATGGGTATATGGCGGCGTGTTCAACATAGGTATGAACGAGGGCTTCCTGCACAACTGGGCTGCCGGTGGTGAGATCGCTTCCTTCACAGTCAACGGCCTGTTCAGCGGCCACCTCGATCACCTGCATCATAGAGATGTATGGAGCAATAACCTGGACCTTTGCTATGGCCTCAACTATGCCTTCTCTACAGGTTTTATCCCGCATAAGACCGATGACCGTATCGACTTTACCTCTAAGTATGGTACACCTATTGATTCCTCTAAAAACATGTTCCTCACTACCCTGTTCAACTTTAAGTCACAGTTTACCAAGGGCTATAACTACACCCTGCCCGACTGGCAGCACCTGCCCGGTGCTAACACCTCTAACTTCTTGTCGCCGGCCTACTTTACATTGGCTGTCGGTGCCGAGTATCGCAAGGGAAGCGATATCAGTTTGTTCCTCTCCCCTCTTGCGGGCAGGTTCACTATGGCTAGTAAAGAATACACTACCCTGTCTACCGCAGGTGCGTTTGGCATACCTTATGGCAAGACATCAACCTATGAATTGGGTGCTTATTTCTCAGGCAGGTATGTATGGAACATCAAAAAGGGAATGACCTTTAAGACACGTGTAGATCTCTACTCCAACTACCTGGCCAAAAACAGGAAAGACACCTCAGGTGCTGTGATCAAAGATAACCCCGGCAATATCAGCGTGCTGTTCGACAACCTGTTCGACTACAAGATATCCAGGCACATGAACATAGCTCTGGGCGCCACTTTCATCTACGACAACAACATCCCCTATATCAAAACACCAACCGACAATACACCCGGCCGCGACATAGGCTGGCTGCAGATCAAACAGGTATTTTCACTGGGCATTGAGTATAAGTTTTAATACGCGTTTCGTTAATCAGTTAATACGTTAATCAGTTAATAGGTTAATAGGTTAATCAGTTAATCAGTTAATACGTTAACAAGGCAACTTGTTAATTAGTCAAAATGCAACACCGTTAACCCTTTACCCCTTTTAACCTTATTAACGATTTACCCCTTTGCCCTTTTACCCCTTTACCCCTTTACCCTTTTACCCCTTTACCCTTTTACCCCTTTACCCTTTTACCCCTTTTACCCTTTGCCCTTTTACCCTTTGCCCCTTTACCCCTTTACCCTTTTACCCTTTTACCCCTTTGCCCTTTTACCCTTTTACCCTTTTAACCTTTTACCCCTTTACCCCTTTACCCCTTTACCCCTTTTAACCTTTTAACCATTTACCCCTTGACCCTTTTAACTATCTACACCCATTTCTCATACATCAGTCGCGTCACTACATAGCCTTCCGACTCCAGCAATGCACGCATGCGTGCATTGTTCAAAAGAGTAAAACGAACGATGCGCTGCACGCCTCTTTCAATGAACACCTTTTCCAGGCGTTCATTCAGTTTACGGTATAGCCCCAGCCTTCTGTACTCCGGCACTATGTATCCGTCGCTTACGTAAAGTTCCTTGCCTTTGTGCAGTTCTATGCGGCTATCGTCCTCATCCTCGGCGTAGCCAAAGATGAAGCCCGCCGGCACACCATCCACATAGCCCACCACGCATACACCCTCCTGCTCTTGCTGCGCGGTTATCACGTGGCGCATGTATGCAGCCTCTATATCGCTCCATGCAGCGGTCTTGTCATACAATTCATGCTCGTGCTCATGCAACCCCCGCATAAACCCCGCCATCATTGCATACTCGTCGGCTATCACTACTTCTTTTATTTCTATGTTGTTCATATTTCTTTTATTTCCTTTTTTTGCTCGCAAAGAGCGCAAAGACCTTCGCAAAGTTCGCTAAGTCTGTGGGTATGCATATCACGAGCTTTGCGTTCTTTGCGCCTGCCCGGCTGCATAGACGGGTGAACCTCTATAAATATCCCCATGAAATACAAAATTACCTTCTTACCTTAGCCCGTCAGAACATTTTTTTGATCCGCTAGCTTTGAACGTACAACTTTTCATACCATGCTTTGTCAACCAGCTTTATCCCAACACAGGGATGAACATGGTCAAAGTACTCGAGAAACTCGGCTGTAAGGTATCTTACAACGAAAACCAGACCTGCTGCGGCCAGCCCGCCTACAATGCCGGCTACCACAACGAGGCTACCGACGTAGCCCGCAAGTTCCTGCAAGATTTTAAGGAAAAATCCTACATCGTCAGCCCCAGCGGCTCCTGCACCGGCTTCATCCGCAACTACTATGGCAAGATGTTCGAGAACGGGTCTGACCACCTGCTCAGCAACCAGGTCACCGGCAATGCGTTCGAGTTTACCGAGTTCGTTACCAAGGTACTCAAGGTAGAGAACGTTGGCGCCACCTTCCATGCCAAGGCCACCTACCACGATGCCTGCGGCGCCCTGCGCGAGTGCGGCATACGCACCGGTCCGCGCATGCTGCTGGAGAACGTCTCCGGCCTTACCCTCCTCGATATGAAGGAGAGCGAGACCTGCTGCGGCTTTGGCGGCACCTTCTCCGTTAAGTACGAGCCCATATCCATTGGTATGGCACAGAGCAAGGTGAAGAATGCCATGGACACCGGTGCACAATACATGATCAGTACCGATGTCAGCTGCCTCATGCATATACAGGGCTATATAGATGCCAACAACCTGCCTATACAAACCATGCACATTGCCGATGTGCTGGCGAGCGGATGGTAATTGTCTGAATCGCAGATTACACCGATTTCAGGATTTCACTGAACTTATGAGTTTGTCATCCTGAGGCAACGATCCCGATAGCTATCGGCACACACATGGGTCGCTAACAACATGGCCACGTCCCCCCCTCCTTTGCACCCTGAAGGAGGGATGAATAACCTCAGAAATTTCCTTGATCTGGCGCTATGGCTAAGCAAGAGCATTCCTGTGTTTATGCTGGTTTTTCATGATCGGCCTGATAAACTATTGGTATACCCAAACGACACATAAAAGATAATACAAAATAATAATATACATTAGACACTATTAAACATAGGAATATCTTTTTATATTCGCAAAATTCACATGTCTTTACGTAGCATTTAAGCGAATTAACAAAATGAAAAAAAGCTATTTCTTATTATCCTGTCTTGCAGTAGTGTTAGGTTTTACTTCTCATATCGCCACCGCACAATTGACCATCACCCCATCAGCAACAGCAGCGCAACTGGCCGCCAAACTTACCGGACCGGGTGTATTAGTACTCAACCCCGTGCTCACCTGCCCTACCAATGCTGAGGGTACTTTTACCGGCACCTCGTCATTAAGCTTTGATAGTGGTATAGTGCTTACCACAGGTCAGGCGGCAACATCAGGCACCACGTATGGCGCTGGCGGCCCTGCCAGCAACTTTGCAAGCACCAATAATGCTGCCCCCGGCGATCCGGCACTCGATGCCCTGTCTGGCGCCACCACTTATGATGCCTGCGTGCTCGAGTTCGACTTCAGGCCCGCTGGCGACACCATTAAGTTCAACTATGTGTTTGGCTCCGAGGAGTATAATGGTTTTACCTGCACAGCTTTCAATGATGTCTTCGGCTTTTTTATATCCGGCCCCGGCTACCCGGCACCTGTTAACATAGCCCTGGTACCCGGCACCAATATACCTGTTTGCATCAATAGCGTGAACTGCGGCCCGGGTACCGGCACAGGCACCATGTCCACCTGCACGGCCTTAGGCCCCGGCGCTCCGTTTTGTGCCTACTATGTCAATAATCTGGCGGGCACTACCATCACTTACGATGGCATAACCACTACACTCACCGCTATTGCTGCCGTTACCCCGTGCGATACGTTCCAACTTAAGATCGGGATAGCCGATGCTACCGATGGCATCTGGGATTCCGGCGTGTTTATAGAAGCCAGGAGCCTTACCTCCGTGGGTATATCGCTTACACCCGTCAGCAGCGACCCGGCAGATACTTCTTTCGGCGGCCCCTTCTGTGTGAGAGGCTGCAACCCTGGTCAGTTTGTCTTCAACCTGTCAGGCACATCACCCACCACACAAACCATTCATTATGCCATAGGCGGCACAGCTGTAAACGGTCACGACTATACTACCATACCCGATAGTGTGAACATACTGCCCGGCAGCACTACTGCCAGCATCACCATCAATGGCCTGCCAGTGATGCCCGCTACGGGTCCGCAAACAGTTACGCTGTATATATATAGCAATGTGAACTGCGGCGGTGTAACCACCATCATCGATAGTGCCACCATCACCATATACGACTCGTTCTACGTGCACATCAATACGCCCGATACTGCAATATGTCTGGGCCAGAGCCTGACCATCAATGCCACGGGAGATCCTTTCTTACAATACCACTGGACACCCATATCTACCCCCGGCAACGATACGCTGCTCACCCCTTTCGAGACACCGACTACTACCACTACCTACACCATCACCGGCAGCTATCCGGGTTTAGGCTGCCCGCCGGTAGCCGCGCAGATAACAGTTACCGTTACTGCACTCTATGTGCAGATCAGAGATACCACCTTCTGCATAGGCCAGCCCGCTGTCATAGGGCTTACAGTGAACCCTGCCTCGCCGGGGTCCACTTACCTGTGGAGCCCTTCTGCCAACCTCAATGACCCCACTTTAATGACCCCCACATTCAGCACCAATACAGTAGGTGACTATCCGCTAAATGTTACTGTCACTAACAGCATAGGCTGTATGGGAGCAGATGCAGGCGTGGTGCACGTAATGCCACCGGCCATTATATCTGTTACCCCTGGCAACAGCGTCATCAATTATAGTGGCCATATACAGCTCAACGCTATTAATATGACGCCCTACCCGCTGGTATACTGGTGGCTGCCCGATAATGGCTCCCTCACCAATAACAATATCAACAACCCCATTGCCTCCCCTATCGACTCTACTGCATACGTCGTGTATGCTATGAACGAGTGGGGCTGCCGCGATTCTGCAACCGTTACCATACAGGTAATGACCCATGGCGATGTGGTTATCCCATCGGCATTTACCCCCAATGGCGATGGCCGCAACGATGAGTTCAGGGTACTTAACCTCAGCTACCGCAAACTGGTTTCGTTTGAGGTGTATGACCGCTGGGGCGCAATGGTTTATAAGAACGACAACGACCCGAAACACGGCTGGGACGGCACTTACAAAGGTGTGTTGCAGGATATAGGTACTTATAGCTATATTATCGTTACTGCCAACCCCGATGGATCCGACGAAACATTTAAAGGCAATGTGACACTGCTCAGGTAGCCGACGATCACCAACAAAGTCAACTGCCCCGGCCGACTGCACTCAGCTTCTGCCTACCCGGCTGAATAGATGGGGGCGGAGGGGTGATCGTCAAAATAGCCGCTAAAAGAAAGCCTTTTACCCCTATTGGGCGCAAGTCCTTTTGACTTGTGCTCAGCCATATCTCAAGTGTCTTTCATTTGCATAGAATACCCAAAAACTTATCCACTTTAAGTAACCACTACAACTCACTGAACCATCGCAAGAACCGCCGCTGTCAAGCCTTTTCTTGTGGATATCTCGTTTTGGTCAGTATCAAAACACACCTCAACTTTGTGAGTTAAAATGCCCTTTTCAGGCATACGTTCTTTGACATCACTGCACAGCTTCTGCAAAATCTTTGTAGAGATAGCCTGCCCCAAATGGAGCAGGGTGAAAAAACACATGTTGTTGACTAAACCTCATGAGACTCGAACTGGATTCATAGTTATCATTCGATCATATAGATCATAGTTCAGACAACCTGTCATTTCCCGATTCCCAGAAAAGCAGGCAAAATCGGGTAATGCAGAAAATAACGATATGATTGCAAACAATTGAAAATCAATCTGTCAGCGTGAGCTTGTCGAACGCCCATTGCCCGATTCCTGTTGTTATACCCGGTCGGGAAATAGGGAAAAACACCACGGTAAAGGTTTGCGATATCATGTCATCGGGTCGGCCTGCCTACCGGCAGGCAGGCCGACCCGACACACAAGGGTTAAGTAATAACAGCGTAGAGCTGCTTCGAAAACAGCCCGTCCCGACGCTTGTCTCGGGAGCGAGCCATTTTTTCGAAGTGCCGTTTTCTTATGTACTTTCTTTCCTGCCGGCAGGAAAGAAAGTACATAAGCGGTAAGTTGACAGCACAACCCGCAACTAACAGCCCACGCTACAGTTGTTGGTGAAGAACACACAACAACGGTGGCACCGGTAAGTTGACAGCACACTCTACCCATTTCCCGATTCCCCGTTCATCAGGCAAAATCGGGTAATGCAGAAAATAACGATATGATTGTAAATAATTGAAAATCAATTTATCAACGTGAGTATATCGAACGCCCATTTCCCGATTACCGTTTTACCGCTCATCGGGTTTACCTGCCGTTATAGGCAGGCAATCGGGCAATACCCAAAATAACGATCCAAATAACATTTAATACTATGTGAACAAATTCCTCTGAAATAGTCCGTCGGTATGAATATTTTTGCAGCAATAGGGAGTAATAAGATAAATGAGCGACCACAATGAATTTTCCGGGCATGGCTCGGTGATGATCAATGATATGTATGAAAGCTGGTTTCTGGACTATGCCAGCTATGTGATACTGGAGCGTGCAGTGCCTGCGATAGAGGATGGGCTGAAACCCGTGCAACGACGCATACTACACGCCATGAAGGAAATGGATGATGGCAGGTTTAACAAGGTAGCCAACATCATAGGCCAGAGCATGCAGTATCACCCGCATGGCGACGCCAGCATAGGCGATGCCATAGTGGGCATGGGACAGAAAGACCTGATGATAGAAACACAGGGTAACTGGGGCGATAACCGCACCGGAGATCCTGCTGCGGCTGCCAGATATATAGAAGCGCGCTTGAGCAAGTTTGCCCTGGATGTGGCCTTTAATGCCAAGACCACGCAATGGCAGCTGAGCTATGACGGCCGTAAGAATGAACCGGTGACCCTGCCCATGAAGTTCCCGCTGCTGCTGAGCCAGGGAACGGATGGTATAGCGGTAGGCCTGAGCACCAAGATACTGCCGCACAACTTTTGCGAGCTGCTGGACGCTGCAATAAAGCACCTGAAGGGCAAAAAATTTGAGCTGTACCCGGACTTTAACTCGGCCAGCATGATAGACGTGAGCAACTACAACGATGGTGGCCGCGGTGGCAAGGTGAGGGTGCGTGCACGTATAGAAGAGGTAGACAAAAAGACACTGGCCATAAAGAGTGTGCCCTATGGTGTGACCACGAGCCAGCTGGTGGATAGCATACTGAAGGCCAACGAGAATGGCAAGATAAAAATAAAGAGTGTAACCGATAACACGGCCAAGGATGTGGAGCTGACCATAACGCTGCCACCGGGCGCGGATACGGGCCAGACGATAGATGCGCTGTATGCCTTCAGCGATTGTGAGATATCTATATCGCCCAACGCATGTGTGATCATGGATGATAAGCCACAGTTCCTGACGGTGAGCGACCTGCTGCGCCACTCGGTGGTGCACACCCGCGGCCTGCTGCTGAAGGAGCTGGAAATAAAGCTGGGTGAGCTGGAAGACGACTGGCACTACAGCAGTCTGGAAAAAATATTTATAGAGAAGCGCATATACCGCGACATAGAAGAACAGACGACGTGGGAAGGTGTGCTGGGCGCGATAGACAAGGGTCTGAAACCTTACAAAAAACTCTTCCGCAGGGAGATAACGCAGGAAGACATAGTGAAGCTGACGGAGATACGCATCAAGCGCATATCGAAGTTTGACTCCTTTAAGGCAGATGAGCACATAAAGGGTGTGGAGAAGAGCATAGACGAGGTGAAGCACCACATAGAGCACCTGACAGAATATGCGATAGCCTACTACGAAAACCTACTGAAGAAATATGGCAAGGGCCGCGAGCGCATGACAGAGATACGTCCGTTTGAGACCATCAACGCCAACACCGTAGCCATAGCCAACACGAAGCTGTATGTGAACTGGAAAGAAGGCTTTATAGGCACGGGCCTGAAGAAGGACGAGCTGGCCTTTGAGTGCAGCGACCTGGACAACATCATAGTGCTGCGCAAGGATGCGAAGATGCTGGTGACGAAGGTAGCCGACAAGACATTTGTAGGGAAGGACATCATACACCTGGCCATCTTCCAGAAGAATGATGAGCGCACGACCTACAACATGCTGTATACGGACGGGAAGACGGGCATCACATACGCCAAACGATTTAACGTGACAGGCATAACCCGCGATAAGGAGTATGACCTGACCAAGGGCAACCCGGGCAGCAAACTGCTGTACCACAGCGTGAACGCCAATGGCGAGGCAGAGGTGACCACCATAACCCTGCACCCGGGCAGCAAGGCGCGCGTGAAGCAGCTGGACTACTCATTTGAAGAGCTGGAGATAAAGGGCCGCAGCGCACAGGGCAACCAGGTGACGAAGTACCCGGTGAAGAGCATACGATTTAAAGAGAAAGGCCGCAGCACGCTATCGGCACCGAAGATATGGTATGACCCTGCAGTGGGCCGCCTGAACAAGGAAGAGAAGGGCACGCTGCTGGGCAGGTTTGACGAGAAGGACAAGATCATTGTGTTCTACAAAGACGGCACCTACGAGCTGACGGACTATGAACTGACCAACAGGTATGATATGGACAACATCATGCTGATAGACAAGTTCCACGCAGACAGGGCGGTGACCGCAGTATACTACGATGCCAAGACCAAGCAGTATAATGCCAAGCGCTTTATGATAGAAAGCCAGACGCTGAAGACCAGGTATAACTTTATAAAAGATGGCGAGGGCAACTACCTGCAGTTTGTGACCACTGCGCAGGAGCCTAATGTGATAGTGAAGACGGGGAAGAAAAGGACAGATATGAAGGAAGAACAAATGGCCCTGCACGAGATGATAGACATAACCGGCTGGAGGACGATAGGCACCAAGCTGGCCGGCGACGACCTGAGAGATATAGTGGCCGTACCTGTGCCGGGGGACGAAACCGCTGAACCTGACATGCCGACGCTGTTTTAAAAACAAAGAGGCCTCACCCCAGCCCTCTGCAAGGGAGAGGGAGGATTGATGTACACGCTGTAGCGTGGGTGTAGAGGATGGAAGTACACAATAGGTTTTGATGATATATAGATTAATAGCATGATTTTTTTATAAAAAATATTACCTTCACACGGCAGTTATAGTTATTGGCAGATATACACGGAATGAAAAAAATTGAACTGGAAATAGTAGCATTATCTCATAGTATCACACAAACACATTCTTACGCAGTAGTGCTGGGAGAGGTAAACGGTCTTCGCCGGTTGCCAATAGTGATAGGAGGATTTGAAGCACAGGCCATAGCTGTGGCGCTGGAACATATGCAACCCAGCCGCCCGCTGACGCACGACCTCTTTGCCAACTTTATGGTCACCTATGGTGTGGAGCTGAAAGAAGTGATCATCTACAAACTGGAAGAGGGCATCTTCTTTGCCAAGCTGGTGTGCAAGGCCAATGGAGAGACCACAGAAATAGACTCCCGCACCAGCGACGCACTGGCCATGGCTGTGCGCGCCAACTGCAAGGTATATACCTACGAAAGCATACTGGAAACCGCAGGCCTGTTCCTGGACCAGACAGAGGGCAGCAATATAGAGGCTACCGGCCAGGTAGCTGCCGATGCAGGATCGGTAACGGTATCGGCCAGTGGTGATGCGGAAATGAAGAAGATGAACCTGGAAGAACTGAACACCCTGCTGCAGCAGGTACTGGAACAGGAAGACTATGTAAAAGCCATACGCATACGCGACGAGATCAACAACCGAAAAAAGTAGCGCGGTGTAAATGGCAATGAAAAAATAAAGTAAAGAGCTTAGCGCTCAAAAATAATATCCCGTCTTATCAGGGTGTAATGGTGCTGACACTTGTCGGCAAGTGACTATGGGTAAGCCGACCCGCAGAACTACAACATTCACCACATTTTTCTTGAATATTACCTAATTGTGAATAAAATTTTTAACATTTTCTAGGCGAAATTGTTACGATGCATTAAATTTGCTATTATTCAACTTCAAAATTCCTATTTTTCAACAAACAACAAATAATGAAAAAGATTTTACTTATTCTGGGGGGAGCTACGATCCTATCAAGCTCAATGACTTTTGGCCAGACACCGACCATAAAAAGGTGTGGTGTTGAGCAAATGCATGAATATATGATCTCGCAAGATCCGTCATGGGCGCAGCGTTTTGCTGACCAGAAGGCTTCTTTGCAGGCTCAGGCAGATGCTTACGAGGCTGCAAAAGCAATGACTGGCAATGAAAAAACAACCACTGTTTCTGCTATACCGGTGGTATTTCATATAGTACTTGACTCTGCACAGTTTCTGTCTATGGGTGGCGCTACCGGCATAGCTAAGCGTTGCGACTCACAGATAGCTGTACTGAACAGGGACTTTAACAAGCAGAACTACGACTCTACATTGATCCCTACTCACTGGAAGTCACTGTATGGTAACGCGGGTATACACTTTGGTCTGGCATTGACCTCACCTACAGGCGTATGCACACCGGGTTACGAGATCAAGATCATCACTTCGAGCGGTTTCTCTAATATGAATAATGCATTTCCTGAGGCTAAGACATCTGCTACAGGCCTTGCGGCATGGGATGTGACCCAGTATTACAATGTATGGTGCATCAACTTTACAGGTTCTGCATCAAGCCTGCTGGGTATCACCGTACCAAAGAGCCAGACCGGCTTGGGTGGTTATCCTTCTAACGAAGAAGGTGTTTGCATCCTCTACTCTAGTTTAGGCTGCACAGGCCCTAACAGCGGTGTTGCTCCGGGTGGCAGCAGCATTATTTATGGTACTCCTGCTGCGGGTACCGGTACTTATGCAGGTGGTGGCTGGTTCCAGCCATACAATCTGGGCCGTACCCTTACTCATGAAACAGGTCACTTCCTGGAGATCTGGCACACATGGGGCGACGATGGTGGCCTTTGCCCATGGAGTTCAGGCGGAGGAGATGACGGTCTCACTGACACACCTCCGGAGTCTGACGCGGTATATGGCAATCCGGCTTACACAGTTACAGGCGGCACATACACAGACGCTTGTAAGTTGAACGGCACAACCAACACACAGCCTAATGGTATAGCTTGCCTTAGCTATATGGACTACACTGATGATGATGCTATGCACTTGTTCACACCTAATCAGGCATCTACAATGGCTGCACAGGTATTGGTATCGACCGGAGAGAACTACAGCCTGACACAGCACCCTAACCTGCTTACCTGCCCTACTGCTATCACAACAGTGATGCCTACAGGTAGCTCGCTGAATATCTTCCCTAACCCTACTTCAGGTATGCTGAACATCACTGTAAACTCATCAGTAGAGAACGTGAAGAGCATCAGTGTACTGAACATCATGGGCCAGCAGATCATGACCATCACCGGCGAGCCAGTAGACAACTATACTATAGATATGACCAGCCTGAGCAAAGGTATCTACTTTGTTAAGTGCGAGTTTGAAGGTGGCAGCGTAACCCGCAAGGTTGTATTGCAATAAGCTTTCTTATCCTCTTTATATTACGAGTCCCCCGGAAACGGGGGACTTTTTTTGTCAGCGGGATTTCAGTTTCACGCAGGGGGCGCAGTGTACATACAGTTGATTTAGGTACTTATTAGTGCTCGAAATAGGGATATAGTGTAATCTAATGGTGTGGGTGATTTTGAGCAGTTATAATTAGTTAGTTACCTGTAACTTTGCCTCCGCAATAATGGCAAGGAATCATATGAATCTTTCAGAAGTATTACAACAAAGTCATTTAGATAAACAACTGCTGAAGATAGCAGAGAAAGTACAAAATAAGGAGCGCATTACCGAAGAAGAAGGTGTGCTGCTGTTTGAAAAAGGAGAGCTGGGTTTTGTAGGGTCGCTGGCTAACCATATAGCCAATGAGCTGCACCACGGTAAGGTATATTTCAACCGCAACTTTCATATAGAGCCTACGAATGTGTGTGTGTTTACGTGTAACTTCTGCTCTTACTCCCGCCTGTATGCACACAAGGATGAGGGCTGGGAACTGACCATGCAGCAGATGCTAGATATAGTGCGCAAGTATGACGGACAGCCTGTGACAGAGGTGCACATAGTAGGTGGCGTGCATCCTAAAATGAACCTGGAGTTCTTCTGCGAACTGCTGAGTAAGATAAAGGAACATAGGCCAGAGCTGCACCTGAAAGGCTTTACAGCAGTGGAACTGGACTACATGTTCCGCAAGGCAAAGCTGACCACTGAACAGGGACTGCAAAAGATGAAAGAAGCAGGACTGCAATCGCTGCCAGGCGGCGGAGCAGAGATCTTCCACCCGGATGTGCGCAAGGTGATATGCCCAGATAAGGTAGATGGTACAGGTTGGCTGGACATACATGCTACCGCACATAAACTGGGTATGCACTCGAACGCTACCATGCTCTATGGTCATGTAGAAAAGTATGAACACCGCATAGACCATATGAGCCGCCTGCGCGCCACACAAGACATTACAGGTGGCTTCAACTGCTTTATACCGCTGAAGTTCCGCAATGGGGACAATGACATGTCGCACATCAAGGAGAGCACGATAGTGGAAGACCTGAGGTTATATGCTATTTCCAGGATATTTATGGACAACTTCCGCAATCTGAAAGCCTACTGGCCTATGCTGGGCAGGCAGACAGCGCAGCTGACCCTGTCTTACGGTGTGAATGACCTGGACGGCACTATAGATGATACTACCAAGATATACTCTATGGCAGGATCGGAAGAGCAGAACCCGGCGCTGACCACTGAGGAGCTGTGCGATATGATACAAGCTGTGGGCCACATACCAGTGGAAAGAGACACCCTTTATAATGAGATCACAGTGTACGCTGAAGAAGCGGTATAACCAAATAGATGAAAGAATAAGAAAATGGGCGCCCGAGCAGGCGCCCATTTTTGTTGATCTTTTTTTATTATGCCTGCGCGAATGCGCCCGCAAATTCTTTTGCGAAGTCTTCGAGCTTGGTGGGTGATAATGCCGGCTTGTTTTTGTAAAAGTCTGCAGCCATAGCACCACTGGCCATAGCAGCCCCCATCTCTGCATAGTTTGCAGCGACCTCTGGTGTGAGGCCTGCCTGTATCATGCCGTTTATGGAATCTTCATTTTTGAAGTTCACCCATGGCAGCTCCGGCTTGCCTATGGCTGTACCCAGCACCCTTGCCACATCGCTGGTAGTGCGCTCGTCGCCAGCAATATAGCGAACACTTTTACCAGTAAAGGAGAGGTCTTTCATTTCCTCTGCGGCTGCCGCTGCAATATCCTGCGGGTGGACCATTACCATTGTTGACCCGTCGCCATAGTTACCACCTATAATGCCCATGTGCTTTATCATGCCGATGTTGGCCATAAGGTTGTGGAAGAAGAAGGCCGGACGCAAGTGCTTAATAGCTACGCCATCGAGTTTATTCAATTCATTTTCTGCACGGTGCAAGCCTGTTACCGGGCCGCAACCGTCAGGCATATGTGCACCCACGCTGCTCAAGTTTACCACCTTTTTAATACCTGCTGCAGCAATAGCTGAGGCATAGTTTTTGCCGATGCCATGTATATAACCTTTCCAGTCAGCGGCGTCCCACCTCGGTGGTATCATTGTATACACTGCATCTGCCCCGTTGAAGGTATTGGTGAGGAAAGCTACATCCTCTACTGAGCCGACTGCAGCGTGGGCACCGAGCGCCTCAATTTTAGCCGCATTCTCTTGTTTACTGGTCACTACTGTTACCTGGTGACCTGCTTTTACCAAGCTTTCTGTGAGGGGCTTACTGATATGTCCTAAAGACCCTGTTACAACGTACTTCATGATATTTTTGTTTTTTGTTGGGACAAAGGTACATTTGCACTTACTTTTTAACTAGTACTTACCAAAAAGTATGTTCTCATGTATGCAGTAAAAGAAAGTTCTACCAATCAACTGAACAAAAGCGGAGCACTGGATCAATGCCCAGTAACCTACACGCTAACCAAGATAGGCGGCAGGTGGAAACCGTTGATCATTTATCAGCTGGAAAAGGGCCCGCTGCGCTATAATATGCTAAAAAAAGCCATACCCTCGATAACAGAAAAAATGCTGATACAGCACCTGAGAGAACTGGAAACGGACAACCTGATAGTAAGAGAAGTGAAACCCGTAGTGCCCCCGCATGTGACCTATGAGCTAACAGCGGCTGGTAAAGAATTATCACCGGTACTTGCAGCCATGGCCAAATGGGGATTTCAGCATAATAAGTAGGGGCCTCAGCCCTATCCAAAGCGGAGGGAGCGCCAATGTCCGGGCTATCGCGTGGCATTTCAGGACTATGATCTCATAAACTCACCCAGAATGGCGCAAGTGGTATTGAAATGCCCCCTGTACGCAAAGAGAGCAGGTACAATAGCACTAAAAGACATAATTTAGAGGCTGCTCCATGAAAAAATTTCTGCTGCGCACTTTATTGTTCTGCCTGATACCATTACCCGTGCTGTTCTTTCTGGACCATGCGGTAACTAAAGGGTTGCACCAGTCGCGATACCTGTACTATGGTGAGTGGAGTGACCTTTTCGGCGGGCGCATTAATGCAGATGTGCTGATAATGGGTACCTCAAGAGCCTATGTGCATGTGTCGCCGAAAATACTGGACAGCATGCTTGTGGCCAACTCATATAACCTGGGCGCGGACGGCGCATCGGTAGACCTTCAACAAGGCATACTTAAGTTATACCTGCAGCATAATAAAAAACCAAAGTACATATTGCAAGAAGTGGGCTATCCGACCTTCGTGCGCTCACAGCCTACCCAATATTTTCAGGCATTTAAAGCCTATATGCATGATACTGCCGTTTGGCGTATACTGCAACAACACTATCCTCAGATAGGCCTTATGGACAAGTATGCCCCGCTGTATGCGTATAACGACGATCTGGCGCTAATGAAAGAAGGACTGATGAGCTATATGGGACGGGGCGCCAAAGACCTGAAGTATAAAGGCTATGAGGGCAGAGCCTACCCATGGGATAGCAGTTTCTATCAATTTAAAGAGGTAAATCCTAAAGGGAAAATAATGAAGATAGATACTGAGATGGTGCGTCAGTTTAATAACTACCTGACCTGGTGCCGTGCCTCTGATATAAAGGTGATCTTGTTCATAGCGCCTACTTACTATGAATCAGTATCATATATACTCAACTTCAGCAAAGTGCAGGAGATAGTGACGGATTGTGCAAAAAGTCACAGGATGGTTTTGCTAGACTATACAGCTGATAGCCTAAGCATGAACCGGGACTACTTTTATAATAGCCAACACCTGAATAAAAAGGGTGCGGAATTATTCAGCATTAAGCTGGCCAATGACATAAAACTAAGAACGTATATACCATGATGAAAATAAACTACAGACTCAAGACAGCCAATGCTTTTTAACTCGCTGCCGTTCATATTATTCTTTGCGGTAGTTACGCTGTCGTACTTCCTGATACCGCACAGGTACAGGTGGGCGCTGCTATTAGGTGCATCCTGCTTTTTCTACATGTTCTTTAAGCCGGTATACATACTGATACTGGCCTTTACTATTGTGATCGATTATTATGCGGGTATACTGCTGGAGAACGAAACAAATGCAGCACGAAAAAAGAGGTACCTGATCATGAGCCTAGTGGCCAATATAGGTGTGCTGGCGGTATTTAAGTACTACAATTTCATCAACAGTAATGTATCGGGACTGGCGCTGGTGTTCGGTTATAAAAACCCCATACCTTTTCTGAAAATAGCCTTACCCATAGGACTGTCTTTTCACACATTTCAGGCCATGAGCTATACGATAGAAGTGTATCGCGGTCATCAGAAAGCAGAGCGACACTTCGGCATCTATGCCCTATATGTGATGTTTTACCCGCAACTGGTAGCAGGGCCTATAGAGCGCCCACAGAACATGCTGCATCAGTTTCATGAAAAGAAATACTTTAACTACGACAATGCCGTATCAGGCCTTCGGCTGATGATGTGGGGACTCTTTAAGAAAGCTGTGATAGCGGACAGGCTGGCTACGGTGACGGACCCTGTGTTTAATGATGTGCACCAACAGTCGGGCGTGGCATTGTTTATCGGCTGCATTTTCTTTTCTTTCCAGATCTACTGCGATTTCTCCGGCTACTCAGATATAGCCCTGGGTAGCGCCCGGGTGATGGGCTTTAAGCTTATGCGCAATTTTGACCGGCCTTATGCGGCAAAAAGCATCGCGGAATTCTGGAGGAGGTGGCACATATCGCTATCCACCTGGTTCAGAGACTATGTGTATATCCCATTGGGCGGCAATAAAGTTTCACGTGGACGACAATTGACGAACCTCTTCCTTGTGTTCCTCATCAGCGGCTTGTGGCATGGTGCTAACTGGACGTTTATTATATGGGGCGCCCTGCATGGGCTATTTATGATAATGGGTAACTTTACTGCACCTCTGCGTGCTAAACTCAGTAACGTTTTGCAACAACTGATCACGTTCCTGCTGGTAACAGGTGCATGGGTGTTCTTCAGGGCCAATACCGTGGGCGATGCTATGTATGTGTTTCGCAAATTACCAACCGCCATTAAAGAATTTGCGGGGATGCTGCAGCACAAGATGACCGCCGAGCTACCCGTGACCAATGCCAAGCTGATGCTGTGCTTTGCTGCTATACTGGTACTGGAGGTAGTGCAGGCCATACAAAAGAGAACAACCATCACTACCCTACTGGCGCGACAGCCCCGATACCTGAGATGGATGATATATTATGCTGTGCTATTTGCCATTGCCTACCTGGGTGTGTTCAATAATAAGCAGTTTATTTATTTCCAGTTCTAGTATTTAACCACGAAGGCGCAGAGAGAGAGGTGAATCTTTTACACGGTATATTTTTCCTTTAAAAAGGGCGCAGATCACACTGATTGACCGGTTTCGCTGAATGTCTCGTATACAGACATCTACCTATGATTCTGTATAGGCAAGTGATCGACCAAAAGTATCGGGAAGAGCGAGTGCGGAAACAAGTGCAAGAGCCCATACTATGCACCCTGTGATGGCGAGGCCGCCGGTAAGGCCCAGGCCAAATAAATGCTCAATGCCCTGATGCAGAGGTATCAATAGCACGAGTGCACCCCTCATGAAATTGGTAACCGTGGCGGTGACCGTGACGCGCAAATTGATACCAAAATGCTCGGCGGTAGAAGTAACAAACACAGAAAGGTAACCGCAGCCCAGCCCCATAAGGAAGGAAGTAATGGTAAGCTGTAATCCTTTATCGATCCTAATAAAATGATAGGCGGTAGAAAGTATACCCAAAGACATGAAAGCTATCAGTATCTTCTTTCTGCTTTTGAACAATTGGCTTAAGACACCGCTTAACAAGTCGCCACTGGTAATACCTATCTGGAAGAGGATAAAACAAGTGGATAGCTTCAAACCAGTAATGCCATGTTCTTTCGCGATCTCCGGCGACAAGGTGATGAGCAAGCCAATGCTGTACCAAATAGGTATACCCATTAATATGCAGGCGAGGTATTTCAAGACACGGTTGGGCGATGAGAACAGAAGTGTGAGTGAGCCTCGTTTCCCGGTCGTCAATTTACTCTCGTTGAACATGGTAGGTTCAAACGACTTTAGCCTGAGGACGAGCAGGATACCACCAGCTGTGCCGGCTGTGAGAAAAGCCTGCCTCCACGGCAGGAAATCGCCGATAAGACCTGCCGACACAGCACCCAATGCGCCGAGAGTAGCAACGAGAATAGTGCCGTAGCCGCGCTTCTCTGCAGACATACTTTCTGATACCAATGTGATACCCGCACCCAACTCACCCGCCAGGCCAACGCCAGCCAGGAATCGTATGACCGCATAGGTATTGACATCGTGCACAAAAGCATTGGCAAAATTGGCCAAAGAGTAGAGCAGAATAGAACCATACAGGACTGTTACACGGCCCTTTTTATCGGCATAGATCCCGGTAATGATGCCGCCCAGCATCATACCCGCCATCTGTATGGACAGCAGTTTTTCACCCGTCATCGTGAGCGCACTACCGGTGAGGCCAAGATCCTTCAGCGAAGGAATACGGTACACATTGAACAGGAAGAGATCGAAAGCATCGATAAAGAAACCAATGCCAGCTACCAGCACGGCAATATTGAACGGAGAATGATAAATTTTATCGGGGGTAGAACTCATAGCAGTCTATCGTAGCGCTTGCTAAAATAGGAAATCGTTGTTCAAAAGTATAGTGCCGGCAGAAGATAATGTTTGAACCTTGATGCTGTTGATTAAAAAGATTTCTATGATTGCAAGGACACAAACAAAAAAGCCAGTCAATTGACTGGCTTTTTACTGTAGTGGTCTCGCCAGGAATCGAACCTGGATCTAAAGTTTAGGAAACTTCTATTCTATCCATTGAACTACGAGACCATCCCGTTGAGGGAGCGCAAAAATAGTGTTATTTACAGAGTTGAGCAAGCGATTTTTTGCTTTAAATGCCGTCTATCAGCACACGATCGAGTATATTTCTCTCAAACCCGATCAAAAGTTCAGGAAACTTCTATTCTATCCCCGTCCGAAAGGTCCGGCCGGGCAGGCATTGAACTGCAAGAGTTTCCTGGTCAAGGAGCGTAGAAATCATGCTATTGGGACAGCTTTAAAAGTGATTTTCAGACTAATCAAATTAACAATATGCGAATATCACCTGAATTTAAGACTCGCCAGCATGTGCTTGATGTCCTGAAGCAGGAAGTCGTTGGCTGGTTTGAGCGAATCGGCATTGGGCGTGACATCGAAATACAGAGCCCCGCGGAGGAAATGTTTAGTAGAATCGGTAGCTGTAAACTGATAGCTGGAAGCGGCATTACCGCCTATGGTGTAGAGCATAATACTGGTGCCGAATGAGTTGCCATATTCCTCTTCGTGAATGTAGGAAGCGCGCTCGTGATGGGCAAAAGAATAACCATAAGAATCCTCTACCATCTTCATGAAACTAGCATAGGAGTCGATGTTTTTATATGTAAGGAATATCTTGCCGTTGAAGCCCGGGAAATTGATGTTGAGCCAGTAAGGGTTATCCGCCTTCTGCTCTTCAAATGAGCTGTCTTTTTCAACATTACTGTAAACGGGGTATTCGAAGGTGTAGGGATAGCCCTCCTTATCAAACACCTGGTACTTATGCTCGCGCGGTGTATCAATGCGGAAATAGCCCGATGGCTTGGGAGTAAAGCTGGTAGGCCTGCAGGAAGCCACGAATATTACTGCACAAATGACAACAAGGAAACGCCCCATGGCACCAAAAATAAGAAAAAAAGTGCTATGAGCATTGCAAACAATCTATAAGAGCTACTGCGCGAACGATAGAAAATAGCTGCCTACTAACGGAAAATGGCCATGTGACTATAAATTCGTAACTTAGTTAGCTTACAATAGCCTACGAATGCAAACACAGAACCTGGCAGGGACATATAATAAAACAGACGAGGAAGAGAAGAAGATCATACTGCGTGAATACCGGGCGCTGCTGCGCGCGCTGAAGCAAAGCATAAAAAAGGGCGATAGAGCATTATTACGCCACGCCTTCGAAATGTCGGTGGAAGCACATAAGGACATGCGCAGAAAATCGGGCGAGCCTTATATACTGCACCCGCTGGCCGTGGCCCGCATAGTAGTAGAGGAAATAGGCCTTGGCGTAACATCGGCCATATGCGCCCTGCTTCACGATACGGTAGAAGATACGGAAATATCGCTAGAGGATATAGAACGAGAGTTTAACAAACCGATAGCCAAGATAATAGATGGTCTTACCAAAATCTCGAATGTAGTGGACATCAAAGGTGATACCACACTACAAGCGGAAAACTTCAGAAAGATACTGCTGACGCTGGTAGATGACCCAAGGGTGATATTGATAAAACTGGCCGACCGACTGCACAATATGCGCACGCTGGAAAGTATGAACAGGGAGAAACAGCTTAAAATAGCATCGGAAACGACCTATATCTACTCTCCGCTGGCGCACAGACTGGGCCTCTACGAGATAAAGTCGGAAATGGAAGATCTGGCGATGAAGTATACCCAGCCCGATATATACGTGGAGATAGCCCGAAACCTAAAAGAGACGAAACGCGACCGTACCCGCTACATCAATGAGTTTATAAAACCGCTGAAAGAAGAGTTAGCCATTAACGGGCTGGACCTGGAGATATACGGAAGGCCTAAGGCCATACACTCCATATGGAACAAAATGCGCAAAAAACATGTGGCTTTTGATGAGGTGTATGACCTGTTTGCCATAAGGATTATATTAAACTCCCCACCCGACCGCGAAAAAGAAGATTGCTGGAAGGCATACTCCATCATCACCAATATATACAGGCCGAGTACCGAACGCCTGCGCGACTGGATCAGTGTGCCTAAGGGTAATGGCTATGAAGCACTGCACACTACTGTGATGGGCCCGGGAGGCCGCTGGGTAGAGGTACAGATAAGATCGGCCAGGATGAATGAGATAGCAGAGAAGGGCCTTGCAGCGCACTGGAAATATAAGGAAGAAGCCGTGACACAGCAAGAAAGCAAGCTGGACAGCTTCCTGAAACATCTGGGCGATATACTCAACAACCCCGACACTGATACCATTGACTTTATACAGGACTTTAAACTAGATCTGTTTACCGAGGAAATATACATATACACACCTAACGGTGATATGCGCGTGTTGCCGAAGGGCGCTACTGCGCTTGACTTTGCGTTTGACATACACTCGCAACTGGGCATGAAGTGCATAGGTGCGAAGGTAAACTATAAACTGGTAGCGCTGAGCCATCAGCTGAATAGTGGTGACCAGGTGGAAGTGATCACCTCATCGAAACAAAAACCAACGGAAGACTGGCTCGAGTTCCTGATCACGGCCAAGGCAAAATCGAAAGTAAAGAACTACCTGAAGGAAGAAAGGCGCAAAGTAGCAGAGGATGGTAAGGTGACACTGAAGGGCAAGCTGGAACAGATGAATGTACCTGCAAGCACCTACAACCTGAATGAGATAACTACCCACTATAAAATGCAATCGCAACTGGACCTGTTTTATGGTATAGCAGTGGGCAGCATAGACCTGAGAGACCTGAGAGACTTTGCCATACATGGTGAGAAGCTGCTGCACCCCGCACGCGACAATAAAAAAGATGCACGCATACAGTCGCAGGCAGATGAGGCACATAAAACCAAGCCAACGAAAGGTGAGCTGGTGATCTTTGGAGATAAGGCTGATGGCGTACAATATAAAATAGCCCAGTGTTGCCAACCGATACCTGGTGATAATGTATTCGGGTTCCTGTCCTCCAGTGAAGGGCTAACGATCCACCGAACAGACTGTCCTAATGCGGCCAGACTACTTGCGAACTATGGGCACAGGATCATCAAGACCAAATGGGCGAAAAACAAAGAGATATCCTTCCTCACGGGAGTGCGCATTATAGGGCATGACGATGTAGGCGTGATACAAAAGATAACCAACGTTATATCCGGTGACCTGAAAGTGAACATGCGGTCGCTGAGTATCGAATCGAACGATGGAATATTTGAGGGTACGATCATGGTGTTTGTGCACGACCGTGAAGAACTGAATGAGCTATGCTCCCGCCTTGCTGCGCTGGATGGCATCAACAAAATAGAACGAATAGAGAACCTGAACGATTAATCAACTTAGTAAGAGAACACATGTCACCCGATAGCCAGAAACTGTACGATACTTATAAAAGCATACAACAAAAAGGACAAGACCTGAACAGCGCTGCTGCATTGCTGGAGTGGGACCAGGAAGTATATATGCCGCCTAAAAGCGCAGACTTCAGGGCCAGACAATTATCTACACTCGCATCTATGTCGCACGAGCTGCTGACAGGCAATGAGCTGGAAGATGCTATTACTCAACTGGCAAAAGCCAATGACCTTAGTGATGAACAGCAAGCCAACATACGCCTTTCTAAAGAAGACCTGGACAAGAATAAAAAACTGCCGGCTGAGTTTGTTGAGGCATTATCGCGGCAGACAAGTGAATGCTTTAACGCGTGGATAGCTGCCAGAAAGAAAAACGACTATAGTATTTTTGCTCCGTCACTGGCTAAGATGATAGCGCTGAAACAACAGCAGGCCAAACTGTATGGCGACTATGCTCACCCCTACGATGCCCTGCTGGATGATTATGAAAAGGGGGCAACAGTAGCCATGCTTGACGAGCTGTTTGCTAAAATAAAAGAGCAGCTTCCGCCGTTATTAGCAAAAATAAAGCAAGCAGCGCAGGTGAGCAACGACTGTTTTCATCAACATTTCGCTAAACAGCAGCAGTGGGATTTTTCGCTCGACGTGCTGACTAAAATGGGTTATGATATGGAAGCAGGCCGACAAGACTATGCCGAGCATCCGTTCACCACATCATTCTCGGCTACCGATGTGCGCATCACGACCCGCGTAGATGAGGATAACTACGCCTCAATGCTGTGGAGCACTATACACGAAGGTGGCCATGCACTCTATGAGCAAGGGCTGCCTGAGGAGCAATACGGGCTACCACTGGGCAGTGCTGCATCGCTGGGCATACATGAGTCACAGTCAAGGTTCTGGGAGAACTGTGTAGGCAGGAGCAAAGATTTCTGGCAACACTTCTACCCGATATTACAACGACGATTTCCTGAGCAGCTGAGCAATGTGAGTAGAGATACTTTCTACAAAGCTATGAACAGAGTGGAGCCATCGCTGATACGTACGGAAGCCGATGAGGTGACCTATCACTTTCATGTGATGATACGCTATGAGATAGAGAAAGGCCTGCTGGAAAACAAGATAGACGTAAAAGACCTGCCGCAAGTGTGGAATGACCTGTATGAAAAATATCTGGGTGTAAGGCCCGCTGATGATAAGACGGGCATTCTGCAGGACGTCCATTGGAGCCATGGAAGCTTTGGCTACTTTCCCACATACAGCCTTGGTAGTTTTTATGCTGCGCAGTTTTATCACCAGGTGCAGAAAGAAATTTCAGACATCGGAGTGCAAATAACAAAAGGAGACTTCAGGCAACTGCTGCAATGGCTTAGGGAGCATATACATATACACGGCAGAAGGTACACCTCTGAAGAGTTGTGCGAGCGCATCACAGGACAACGACTAGATACCAACCATTTCCTTCAATACATCAACAATAAGTATTCCGGAATATATGGGTAAACTAAAATGGATTGAAACAGGGCCTACAGCTATATACTGAGCCATTACAGGCTGATGAAATAGATTTTTTGCGGCGCAAAGAAGAGCAGGACCGCAAGATGTATTTCAAGGTATTCCGTATGCTTATGATCGGTTGTTTTATCATTCCATTCATCACTGCTTGGTACAGGGCATATGACGGCGCACCTAATGCATTTTCCTATGTCCGCTTTTTTGCCACAGCGGCTACACTCATATTTATTTCATCATTTGCAGTTTATATGTCTTACAGGGTGTACCTGCATGGCATACAGAAAGACCTTAAGGCCAAAAGCAAGACCATAGAGATCAGCCAAATCACTAAGAAGGTATATGTGCAGATTGACCATTCGTTTCATCTCTACATCACCTCGCAGGTTAAATTAAGTATAGAGGTGACACAAGAAGACTACCTGACCTACAACGAAGGCGATGAAGTGAGCATAGAGTACGGCACCTATAGCAAGGAGTATTTCGGGTATTTTTAAGACTGCGGCCTGTTACTTTTAAACGTCGACTTTGTACATGGCCTGTATAGAGTTGGTCAGCGCTTCATACACTTTCTTAAATTCGGGGTGATCGGCAAGCAATTTTTCGTGCTTATCTATCGTAGCTTCATCGTGCCTGATGGCAGGCCCTGTCTGCACAGTATATGGCGACGCCTGCCTTACGCGCTCAAAAGTTTGCGTGATCAATGGCTGCAAAACAGAAGCAGGCAGTTCGTTCTCTTTACATATCTGCTCATTAATGGCCAGCAAGTGGTTTACGAAATTATTCGTTATCACAGCAGACAAGTGGAGCCACTTGCGCTGCGCACCCTTAGCCTCAAAAAGTTCTTCGGTTATGGCATGTGCCATTTCCTGCACATAACGCCTTGCCTTATCGGTTGTGGCTTCCCATGCGCAAGGGATATCCCTGTGCGCCGGCAAGCTGCCTTTGAGTATAGAGTATACCGGCCATAACACGGCGGTATCTACTGCGGCCTTTTGTATCACATCTATTTCCAATGCGCCGGCACAATGCACGAGCACTGTCGACTTAAACGAAAGTTGATTCGCCACGCTTTCTATCGCATTGTCTGACACTGCGATAAAACACACATCGGCATCACCATCACGCACATCGTTTATTGAAGCGCATTTGCCAGAGAGTAGTGCATCGGCCAACTCTTTAGTGGCCGCCACATCCCTGCCATATACGCCCATGCATCTATGCCCACCTGCTGCCAGGCGCTTACCATAAAACCATGCTATATTACCAGTACCGATTATGCTGAACGTCATGCTTTGTTGTTTCTTGAAGTATAATATGTTTCCATTAGTGTTCTCACCCTGTCTTTAAGCGCAGGCACATCATTCAGGGTCATTCCGGCTGTGGGTATGGGTTCCAGAAAGTGAATGTGTATAGGCAATGGCCTTGCCCAGAAAGCCTTTTTTGCAGGCAATACCCTGCCCGTATTAAATATAAGGCCCGGTATCAGCGGTTTTTGCGACTTGACTGCAGTGACAAAAGCACCGTCAAAAAAAGACTGCATAGGCTGCTCTGTTTTATTACGTGTGCCTTCCGGGTACAGGCACAAGTGTATGCCCATATCCAGTGTCTCCTGCATTTTGGCAAAACTATCGCGGCGACTACCATCGCTTTTGCGGTTTACCAGTATAGACCCTGTTTTGTATATGAGACCGAATAACGGGATACGCGACATTTCCATTTTTGCCAGCGTCTTATTAGGACCGGGTATCCATGGCGAGGAAACAGGAATATCCATGAACGAGTTGTGGTTCAGTACCACTATGTAGTTCTCCCCTTTCTTAAAGTTCTTTTTGCCCTTACGTATTACCGGGGAGAAAATAAGAGGCATATATACGCCCATCCACAGTCTGAATACGGGATGCAGGCAACGGGCCCGCATGGGTTCGGGCATTAGTGATATGATCCATATGGGGAGTAATACTATAAGCATCGTTACCACAAATACTATCGCGGCATAGACTGCAAAAATGTGACCCGGTAAGTTCCTGATAAATTTCATGCCTTGTTATGGGTATACTCCTGTTACAGGGATTGTGCAAAGATATTTGTCTGTGAGCACATTACAGCATGGGGTTTCTTTATCATAATGTCCAGTCTATGGGTTTTTCGCCGCGCTGCTGCAGCCAGCTATTAGCCTTGCTGAAGTGCCTGCAACCGAAAAAGCCATTATATGCTGAAAAAGGCGAAGGATGTGCGGCCTTCAGCACCAGGTGTTTAGACTGGTCTATAAGCCCTTCCTTATTTTGTGCGAAACGCCCCCACAGCATGAACACCACATGTTCCTTAGCTGAGGAAATGTGCCTTATCACCTCATCGGTAAATATATGCCAGCCTATCTCGCCATGTGAGTTGGGGGTATTGGCTACTACCGTGAGCGATGCGTTAAGCAACATTACCCCCTGCATGGCCCAAGGCTCCAGATTGCCTGTTACCCTTTGGTTGATACCCAAGTCTTCCAGCTGCTCTTTGTAGATGTTCATGAGCGATGGCGGCGGCTTAACACCATCAGGCACAGAGAACGACAGGCCGTGTGCCTGACCGGGATTGTGGTACGGATCCTGCCCCAATATCACCACCTTCACTTTATCCAGCGGTGTGCATTCGAAGGCATTGAAGATGAGCTTGCCGGGAGGATATACCACCTTACCTGCCTGCTTTTCCTGCTTCAAAAAATCTACTATCTTTTTAAAATAGGGTTTATCAAATTCAGGTTGTAATTCCTTTTTCCACCCCGCTTCTATTTGTACATCCATATAAAATCCTGCAACAGTTTATTATTATTACCACTTAGCGCACATCTACTTCCAGCAACTTTTCGCCAAACATATAGCCTTCCAATTTATCCTGCACCGTTACCGGCCCTACACCGGCAGGAGTACCTGTATATATGAGGTCGCCTATATTCAGCGTAAAAAACTTAGATACATAAGCCACGATGTTATTGATGTTAAATATCATGTCGCGGGTATGGCCATCTTGTTTTAGTTCGCCATTCTGTTTGAACTGAAAATCAAGATCATTGACATTCATATCTTCTGTTATTGGCTTAAATGTGCCTATAGCTGCAGAACCATCGAAAGCCTTGGCTATTTCCCATGGCAGGCCCTTCTTTTTCTGACGCTCCTGCACGTCGCGCGCCGTAAAGTCAATGCCCAATGATACTTCGTTATAGTATTTATTGGCAAACTTCTCCTGTATGAATTTGCCATTCTTGCTTATTTTGACAACTACCTCGCACTCGAAATGCAGATCATCGGTGAACTCGGGATAATATAGCGGCTTATCAGCGAGCAACAGTGCGCTCTTAGGCTTCATAAAAATAACCGGCTCTGTAGGCAGGTCATTTTTAAGTTCTTTGGCATGATCGGCATAATTGCGGCCTATGCAAATAATCTTCATCGTGGAGAAAGTTGTGTTTTTGTAAAGATAAATAGCAATTCGACATTTTTTTATTGATGATTCTCCTTTTACATTCGTGCAAACAAAAGTTGTGAAAAAACTTATAGCCTTTTTACTAACCATGTCATCTGTCACTGCCTTTGCGCAGCAGAAGGCAGAATATGTGGCCACTATGATACGGTTTGAACGGTATTTTAACGCCGGCAATGCAGATAGCATCAATGATATGTTTGTTACCGCCCTGCAACCGGGCACATGGACAGCAGCTATGAGCAAAGCGCAACAAGAAGTACGTGGCAATATTGTGGCTTTCAGGTTCATTCCGCAACCTAAATGGCACAGAGGAGCAGTATTCAATGTCAAGTTCAACAAGTCAAAACCGGTAGCACTGGTGATGAAGCTGAACGCAGATAACAAGATCGATTCCTTTGTTTTTGATGCCAGCAACATCTACATCAAGGGACTCATGTCCACCTACAAATAGTGTTCAGCATTTTTTGAATTTAGTCGCAGTACCTTCAACTTTGACCTATGGATTTCGGACAATTGCCAGATGATGAACTGAACAATGTGAACCTAACCCTGCCGCCTGACCCACCGGAAAATAAGGCCGTGCTGCAACAAGGAAAAGGGAAAACCCAATTCTATATCGGCTGCGCCAAGTGGGGCCGAAAAGACTGGATAGGCAAACTGTACCCAAAGGGTACTAAGGAAAAAGATTTCCTGAGTCTATACGCCCGACAGTTCAACAGCATTGAGTTCAATGGATTTTACTATAACCTGCACTCCCGCGAACAGGTAGAGAAGTGGGTGAGCATGGTGCCTGATAATTTTATCTTCTGCCCTAAGTTCACAGAATCTATTACACACCGGCGGCGACTAAAGGACGTGCGCCACGAGGTAGATGCCTTTATGGATGTGATCTCCGCATTTGGGGAACATCTGGGGCCGGTATTCCTGATGCCCCACCCCACTATGGGATTAAACCAAAGAGGTGTAATAGAAGCGTTTGTTGATGACCTGCCAGTGGATATGCCCGTCTTCCTGGAGCTGCGACAGCCCGACTGGTATACCGATGGATATGACCGAGAGCTCTATGACTTTATGAGGCACAAAAAACGCGGACTGGTGATCACAGATGCTGCAGGGCGCAGGGACTGCCTGCATATGCACCTTAGCACGCCTGATTGCTTTATCCGCTTTGTGGGTAATGGCCTGCACCCTACAGATTATACCCGTATAGATGCCTGGGTGCAGCGCATAAAACTATGGATGGAAGAAGGGCTGGAAAACTGTTATTTCTTTATGCACCAGCACGATGAACTACACTCGCCCGAGCTGATCAAATACTTTATTGAGCAGATGAACCAGCATTGCCATACTAAGATACCGCTGCCTGTTATTATGGAGCCGGGGTCTCTATTTTAAGGTAAAAAATGCAGTCCCGATAGCTATCAGGGTGATGGAATGCGATAATGTGATGTTAAATACAATTACATAAAGTATGATGTTACGAATGTTAGCAGAAGTCATCCGTTAATGACTAGAATCGTACTTCTCCTGTTTTATCGCATTTCCTCCACATTTGCTATCACTCCAGCATTTGCGCTATCATTTCTTTCAGAAGTTCGCGGTCGTTAGTGGTGTTTTTGATACCTACGGCCATAGTGCTGTAGCGGGCCAGTATAAGCATGCAGCGCTCTACACGGTGCAGGGGCCAATGCTGGGTGGCAGCCATGATCTCTTTATACCTCCAGTAGCCCAGCGCTGCGGTCACTTCTTTTTCAGGTTTACCTCGCAAAAAGTTGGCCATGTATAGTTTACTGAAATGACTGTAGAAGGAACCTATTAGCAGCGGCATAGGTGCCGCCTTGGGGCTGCTGATAAAGAAGGCCAGCATGCGGTACAGTTTATCCATATCGCCGCCGGTGAGTGTTTCGGGAAATTCGAAGATGTTATAATCGCGGCTTACCCCAATGTGTTTTTGTATGAGCGCCATGGTCAGCTCCTTCTCATCGGGCACATTGATGCGCACCTTAGCTATCTCATTGGCTATCTTCTGCAGGTCGTTGCCGAGCGATGAAGTAAGCACCTCTGCTTCGCGCATACCTATGTTGAAACCTATCTCCTTACCATAATCCATGATCCAGGCAGGCATACGGTCGTCCTTTACCTTCTCCGAATTGAAGTAGATGCCCTTTTCCTTGGCCATCTTCACTACCTTGGTCTTGCCATCGGCTTTCTTAAAGCGGTATTCTATCAGCAGTACTGTAGTAGGTGACGGATTTTCCAGATAGCCGATCAACTCATTAAAGCCCTTCATCTGGGCGGCATCCTTAAGTATCACTACCTGCTTTTCGGCAAACATGGGGAAACGGCGGCAGGCGTTGACCACGTCGGCCCACTCCACATCTTTACCGTACAGCACCAGTAAGTTGAAGTCGCGCTCGTGCGGCTGCAGTATATCGTTCTCAAAACGTTCGGTGAGCGCATCGATGTAATAAGGCTCCTCCCCGTCTACCAGGTAGTAGGGGGCGTATTGGCGCATTTTCAGCGACTGGAGTATCTTTTTATAATCAGCGTTCATACTATTCGTTCACAAAAACCGGCTCGGGATGAATGTTGTGTATGCCTGCCAGCCTCAGGTACACTTTGGCGCTGGTATACACATCCTGCAGGCAGTAGGAGGCTATGCGCGGCAGGTCTTTATCGTGCCAGTACACCCCTGCTACCATGCTGCCATCCAGGTCGGACTTTGGCGAAGGTATGCCTAAAACCTCTGCAAGCAGAGAGAGCGCTGTAAAATTTTTATAGTCGCCAAACCGCCACATATCCATGGTATCTATATGCGACACCTCCCATGGCTTGCGGCCATATAACTGCATGCACTCGGGCAGCTGCACCGCATTGATAATCATACGACGGCACAGGAAGGGAATATCAAATTCCTTGATGTTGTGTCCACAAAAACGCATGTCTTTAAAATGCTCTGCGAACCTTGCCAGCATGGTGCAGAAATCATTTAACAAAACTTTTTCATCGTTATTGGTGATGGTTTTCAGCCTCATTTGCCACTTGCCGTTCTGCTCCTGCAAGCTGCCAAAACCAATACAAACTACCTTGGCAAATTCAGAAAATACGCCTGCGCGCTCACCGAAGAGCATTGCGGGGTCTGCATTTTCCTCCGGTACGTTGCGCAACTGTTTCGCCTTCCTGGCCCATTCCTTCTGCATTCCTTCAGTAAGCAGGTGATGATCGGGCTGAACTGGCACGGTTTCTATATCGATGAACAAAATGCCTCTCAGATTCGTCATTATTAACGAGGTATATTATATTTGCAGAAATTTAATTTTGAATCTTTTAAACAAAGATAGATTTATGAGCCAAACAAATCAAACAAACGAAGAGAACAAGAAAAGGCCGGTGATGTACTGGTTGATCATTGCCATTTTGCTGATCGCATGCATCTACTTTGCAGTGAGCAAGAAACAGGCTGCTGATGACAACGACGCCAAGAGCAAACAACTGATGGGTCAGATCGACTCTGTGAAGACAGACCGCGCCTCCCTACAGACCGATTTTGACGCTGCCTCGGCTAAAATAGACCAATTGGTATCGCAAAATTCAAAATTAGATAGTACCCTACAGAAAAATCAGGGTGAAATGGATGCAATGCGTGCAAAGATCAAGAGCATACTGAGCAACGCCAAGTCTACTAAGGCGGAACTGGCGCAAGCGAGAGAGATGATCATCTCTCTTAATGACAAGAGCAAACAGTATGAAGCACGTATAGCTGAACTGGAAAAAGAAAACACCATACTGACCGGCAAGAACCAGACACTGACCAAGGAGCGCGACAGCACTGTAACCCAGAACATAGCTATTAAGAAAGTAGCTTCTGTATTACATGCATCAGGCATGCAGATGGAAGCCATACACGTAAAGAAGAACGGTAAGGAAAAAGAAACTAACAAGGCTAAGAAAGCCAACACGCTGCGTATTAAATGGAATATCGACGAAAATCGTATTGCGGAAAGCGGCACTAAGCAACTTTACCTGCGCATCATAGCACCGGACGCCTCTATACTGAGCAACCCTGCTAACGGATCGGGCATGATGACCACCGCTAAGGGCGACCATATCACGTTCTCAGCTATTAAAGAAATATCCCTGATCAAGGATCAGCCGGTAAATGACGTTACCCTTGACTGGCACCAGGATGGAGACTATATGAAGGGCGACTACACTATCGAGATCTACAGCGAAGGCTACAAAGTAGGTTCAGGTGTTGTACATCTGAAATAAGCCTCAAAAAAACCGGATACTGCATTATGTTACTTAACAATTACATAATGCAGTATTTTTTTTTGTTTTGTAAGCGAAGTCTAATATTGCACCAGATTTTAGTGAATATATGGAAGTGTTTCCGGGTAAAATACTGATAGTTGATGATGAACCAGATATAGTCGAGTTCATCAGTTATAATCTTAAAAATAAAGGCTACCTTATCTCCACTGCCAAAGACGGCGTAGAGGCGATAAGGAAGGCCAAGGAATTCCGTCCCGATCTTATACTGCTGGACATAATGATGCCGAATAAAGACGGTATCGAAACATTGAAGGAGTTGAGGAACATGCCTGATTTTGAAGACACTGCTATCATATTCCTCACTGCCCTGCATGATGAGAAGTATGAGATAGAAGGGTTGAAGACGGGGGCGGATGACTACATCACCAAGCCAATAAAGCCAGAACTTTTAGCCACACGTATAGCCTCTGCGCTGCGCCGTTTCCGGAAGGACGACGAGCAGGAACAGAAGATGACGTTCGGCGATCTTGAAATCAATAAGACCAAATTCTCGGTATACTTTAAGGGTAACGAGATACTGCTCGCCAAGAAAGAATTCGAACTGCTGTCGTTACTGGCGTCTAAGCCAGGCAGGGTCTTCCTGAGGAATGAGATCCTGCAGCGCGTGTGGGGTACAGATGTGATCGTAGGAGACAGGACCATAGACGTTCACATCCGTAAAATACGTCAGAAAGCCGGTATCGATCTTATCTCAACCGTTAAAGGAGTAGGATATAAATTCGAAATGACTTAGTTTAGTATCCTATGTCTTTACTGGATACCAAGAATGTCACTCCCCGTTCATTATCGTTTTTCACGGCACTGATCATATCGGTCATCAATTCGATATTGAGCTTGCTGGTGCACCCACGGTGGTATACCCCGTTCATTGTATTCATTATCACCTTTACCATTATTTACGGGCTTTATTATTACACCCTTCAACGGTTTATTTACCGCAAAATAAAGCTCATTTACAAGTTCATCTACCAAACCAAGGCTACCAAGAAGGAGGAGATATTTTACAAACACATATTACCTCAGAAATCGATAGAAGAAGTAAGAGAGGATGTAGAGCACTGGGCCTCTCAGCGCAAAAAGGAAATAGAAGTATTACAGGCCAATGAACAGTTCAGAAAGGAATTCCTGATGAATCTGGCACATGAGTTGAGAACGCCTATTTTTTCTATGCAGGGCTATGTAGACACTCTTCTTAATGGCGCCCTGGAGGATGAGAATGTGAACAGAAAATTTCTTACCAACGCATCAAAAAGCATAGACAGACTAGTGCGCCTTGTGGATGACCTGGATGAGATATCCAAACTGGAATCCGGTAAGATACCGATCATACAGGAGTCATTCATTATTCAGGAACTGATCAGAGATGTGTATGAGGAATTTTCACTGAGAGCCAAAGAGCGCGACATGCATATGCTCTTTAAAAAAGGAACTGAAAGACCCATATGGGTGTATGCCGACAAGCAAAAGATAAAGCAAGTATTGGTGAACCTGATAGAGAATGCCCTGAAATATGGCAACGATAGGGGCACCATAACAGCAGGCTGCTATGACGTGGATGACAAGTATGTATATGTAGAAATATCGGATGATGGGCCGGGCATAGCAGAGGAGCACTTACACCGCATCTTTGAAAGATTCTACAGGGCAGACAGAAGCCGGAGCAGGGCTATAGGCGGCACGGGACTGGGACTGGCCATAGTGAAGCACATTATAGAAGCCCATGGACAGACGGTAAACGTGAGAAGTAAACCAGGAGTAGGTTCTTCTTTCGGTTTTACGCTGGATAAAAGCAAGAGCTAGTCCAAAATATCACATCAACAGAGCAATGATCGTAAAAACGGCGAATACCACACTGGCGATGCCATTAGTATTGCCAAAGGCGATACCTACTTTACTCAGATCATCAGGCTTTACCAGCAAGTGCTGGTAAGTGAGCAAGCAAATATAGAACACAGCCCCTATCCAGTATACCCAGTTGAGATGACCATAGACGCCAATAGCAATAATTGCAGCACCCGAAATAATGTGCAACAATGTTGATACCATCAACGCATTACGAATACCCAATGCGGCAGGTATGGAATGCAGATTCTGGCTGCGATCGAAGCCCTCGTCCTGCAAGGCATAAATGATATCGAAACCTGACACCCAGGTAAGTACCCCTACAGAGAACATCACCGGCAGCACGTGAAACGCGCCTGTTACCGTAAGACACGCCCCAATAGGCGACAAAGACAATCCTACCCCCAGCACCAGGTGACAAAGAGATGTAAAACGCTTGGTGTAACTATAAAACAGAATGACGAATAATGCAACAAAAGACAGGTAAAAACACACGGGATTGATGAACCATGTGGTGGCCACAAACAGCAGTGAGTTGATGATCGTGAAAAAGAGCGCATTTTGCGGCTTGATAACGCCGGCAGGTATTTCGCGCAGCGCCGTGCGTGGATTGAGTGCATCAAAGCTACGGTCGAGATAACGGTTAAAGGCCATTGCGGCGGTGCGTGCAAACACCATACACATCAACATCTCTACAAACGTGAGCCAAGAAAAACCTGAATAATGCGGATACTTAATAACGCCTAATGTAAAGCCGATAAGGGCAAACGGCAATGCGAAAACAGTGTGGCTGAACTTGATCAGCGACAAATAATGACGCACCCTACCCGATGGTGAAATACTAACTGCACTCATGATTATCTAACGTCTGCTTCAATACTGATAGTTACTGACTCCGGCAATGCATTGGAGTGAACAATGATGTTCTTGTCCTGCACGCCTGAATGTTCTGCACTATTATAAACAATTGTGATCTCGCCATCGCTACCCGGAGCTATTGCGTCCTTCTGAAAATCGGGAACCGTGCAACCGCAGGTAACATCGCACTTGGCGATCATAAGAGCATTCTGACCTGTATTTTTAAACCTGAATACGTGAGTCAATACCTTACCTGCACTGATGGTACCGAAGTTGAATTTTGTTTCGTAGAACTGCATAGTCGTCTTAGGCATTTCGGCCACTATTTCGCTTCGCGACCTCGTCTGCTCTGCGTAGATCTCTCCGCTGTATACCTCACCATCTTTAGAATAGAATGTACCTTTCCCGCTAGGGCCATGCCTGTACTTGATGATTTCCACTATTGCAATAGTAACGATTGCAATAGTCATGATTGTCAATAAAAAATACTGATACGACCTATTCATCTTTTACAGGGTGTTTTGGGCAAATATAGCTTAATTTCCATACAGGTTGAGGGCACTAAATGAAAATAACATGTCTATACATACAAAGCATGAATCATATTAATTTTCTGTTGTTTCCATTTTTACCTTCTTTAATAAACAATCCGCCTGTGGCTCAATTGGCTTTTTGTCATCGCCGAGCGGTATAAGATTTCCATCGGTCTTTAAAATACAATAGGTTGTTTTCTCGGGGTAGTCATAGTCAAACATAACTAAGTTAAGTTTATCATGATCTACTACCTCCTTAACAACCATAAACTGGCCGCTGCGACGCGACATAGATATTACCTCCGTCTTCTCTTTACCCATATACTTATCGCGAATGGTGTAGCTGCCCGTAGTATCGGACAAGTAGCTGAGTTCCATTTCCACTTCTATAGTGCGACAGTCCTCGCAAGGCATGTGCCCATGGAACGTACCGGAAACCTGAGCTACCAGCGGAAGCACCGTGTACTCGTATTGGGCAGATGCGATGAAGGATGATCCTAAAAAAATACCAAGAATAAAGAGAAATCGTATCATTCTTTAAGACGGTGGATTAGTATCTGCAAGCTACTTTTTTTATTGTCCCCTTCAATTAGACGCGCCAATTAGTTAACCACAACTTTTTCACAAATTTATTTTCAAAAACTTGCGTAACCCGAAAGTTACCCATATATTTACGTAACCAAAAAGTTACTCATTGTGAAGAAAGCTATAAAACACACATGGGTGTTTGATCAATCACCGGAGATCGTTTGGGAATATTTGACCAATTCCGATCTGCTGGCTATGTGGCTAATGAAAAATGATTTTCAGCCATTAAAGGGGCATAAGTTCATGTTCCTGACAAAACCAATGCCAGACTTTGGTTTTGATGGTAATGTGCATTGTGAAGTGCTGGAAATTGAGCCCTGCACGAAACTATCTTATTCATGGAAGGGAGGACCAGGTGACGGAACGTTCAATCTGAACACTGTGGCTACCTGGACACTGGAAGCAGTTGGAAATGGCACTGAACTAAAACTGGAGCATTCCGGATTTGAAGAACATAATGCCTTCACCTTCGATATTATGAACAAGGGGTGGGAAGTACACATCAAAGACAGGGTCACTAAACTCATCAATGAAAGAGCACATGAAGCAGGAAAAAAGTGACCCGTTCATGGCCCTTGCCGACCCCAGCCGCCGGTATATACTACAGCTGTTAACAAAAGACAACTTAACGATCAATGCCATAGCCGAGAACTTTGACATGAGCAGGCCAGCTGTATCTAAGCACGTAAAAATACTCTGCACGGCGGGCTTTATTGCTATAGAAGACATAGGCAGGGAACGCTACTGCAAACTGAACCAAGCCGGTTTTAAAGATATGCAAACATGGATCGATCATTTTGACTCTTTCTGGGAAAGCAAACTTAATAATCTGGCTCTGATGCTAAAAGCACACCCCAAGAGCAGAAAATCGTAAATTCCAGCTTTAGCTCAAAGATCGTCTTCTGTACAAACTAAGCTTTTATTAAAACTGACCAGCATCATTGCTCCGTTTTTCTTAAAATCTTACCTTTGCAGCTTTCTCACTAAAAAACCAAGGAAGGTACACCATGCCAGTGCTACACAACCGCGTCAACAATGAGGAACTGAAACAATTGATGCTGGCCGAGACAGAGCCACGCAAGACAGTTTCCTTTTACAAGTATTTCCACATCGCTGACCCGACCGCCTACCGCGACGCGCTTTATATCAGTTTTACCGAGCAAAAAGTATTCGGGAGGGTGTACATAGCCCAGGAAGGCATAAATGGCCAGATAAGCGTGCCTGAGAGTAATTACGAAGCAATGAAGGCTGCGTTGTATGCCTCCGCACCAGAACTTAATGGTATACGTATGAACATTGCCGTGGATGACAATGGTAAATCGTTCTGGGTGCTGCGCATGAAGGTGAGGCCAAAAATTGTGGCTGACGGCATCGATGACCCCGACTTTGACCCTGGGAGAACGGGTAAATATCTTAATGCCCGAGCCTACAACGAAATAGCAGAGCAGCCGGGCACCATCATAGTAGATATGCGCAACCACTATGAGTTTGAAGTCGGGCATTTTGAAAATGCTATAGAAGTACCATCTGATACCTTTCGCGATCAGCTGCCTATGGCTGTAGATATGCTGAAGGACAAGAAAGAAGCCAACATAGTGATGTACTGCACTGGCGGTATACGCTGCGAAAAAGCGAGTGCCTACATGCTACACAACGGTTTTAAGAATGTATTTCATGTGGAGGGCGGCATAATAGAATATGCCCGCAAGGCAAAAGAGGAAAACCTACCGGTAAAATTCAAGGGCAAAAACTTCGTATTTGACGAACGCCTGGGTGAACGCATAACGGAAGATGTGCTATCTGAATGCCACATATGTGGTAAGCCATGTGATACGCACACCAATTGCCTGAATGACGGGTGTCACCTGTTGTTCATACAGTGCGGGGAATGTGCAGCTAAATACGAAGGCTGCTGCAGCGAATCGTGCATGGAAGAGAAGAACTTACCGGAGGATGAACAACGTGAACGGAGAGCCGGCAGAGAGAACGGCCCTAAAGTCTTCAATAAATCTAAAGACCACCCACTACGTAAGCATAGAAGCGAATGGAAGGCTGAAAAAGAAAATGCAGAACGTGGCAATACGCCATGAGTACCCTACCCTGCAAGGGAATGAGCAACGGAGAAGGCCAACGGGCATATTCTCCGTTTTTCAGATACGGCGTATTAACTTCTAGTTCCCGGTATGCATAGACCGACTAAGCCGAAGGAGCTGATCTATAGCTTCACTGCGTGGGCTAAGTAAGTCCTTAGCTGCCTGCTGTAATATTTTCATTTCGGGAATAAGACCAGTAAAAACAGACTCATCTACCCGGGCTGACCCGAAGTGCGATTGAACGTAAAAGGCCTTAGATGTAAGTTTTTGATGTAAAGTTTTATCCATTTAGCAGTTTGTTATGCATCAAAAACGCAAAAGATCAAAGATTATTGTACCCGTTAACCATCAATAAAGCGAAAACTATTGTTAAAGGGTAAGGGTACAATCCCCGGGGAATGTCTTTTATAGGTAAATTCGTTAGAAGTAAAGCACTATGCAAACTATTGGTATTACCGGGGGAACCGGCTTTGTGGGGAAACATCTTACGTCACTACTGACAGGCAAAGGACTCCAAGTTATTATTTTTACGAGAAATCCTCAAAACAGGGCAACATCCGGACCTGTATCTTATGCATACTGGGATGCCGAACAAGGAAAATGTGATACTAATGCCCTGGCAAAACCAGATGCGATAGTGCACCTTGCGGGGGCCGGAGTAGCTGATAAACGCTGGACAAAAGCCCGTAAAAAGGAGATCATAGATAGCAGGGTAAAGGCAACAGACTTTCTGGTAGGCCAATTGAAAGAACATGCACCACAGTGCAAGACCTTTATTGCCGCATCAGCTATAGGGTTTTACGGACCTGATATTCCCGGTAAAGATCCATTTGCAGAGTCTGCACCGCCTTACAATGACTTCCTGGGAACAACCTGTAAGGCGTGGGAAACATCGTCTGCAAGTGCTGAAAAGGTGATGCGTACCGTGATTCTTCGGTTTGGAATAGTATTGGGCAAGGAAAGCGGGGCTTTTCCTCAGTTCGCCAAGCCAACGGATATGGGTATTGTACCGCTGCTGGGTGGCGGCAAACAAACGATCAGCTGGATTGAGGTAGACGACCTCGCAAGGATGATACTGTATAGCCTGGAGCATAGCCAGGTAAATGGAGTTTATAATGCAGTTGCTCCCAACCCCGTGACTCAAAAAGCATTAATGCAGAGTATAGCCCATGAAAAAGGTGGCATCAAGATACCCGTGCCCGTCCCCTCATTTGTATTGAAGATAATGCTGGGCGAAATGAGTATAGAGGTATTGAAAAGCTGCACTGTAAGTGCACAAAAAGTACTTGACGCGGGGTTTGTATTTGATCACCCTACCATAGGCAATGCAGTGAAATACATTCTGGCGAAATAAACATAGGGCTACCACAGGCTAGGAGAGTAACTTCTGCCGCAATAAGAATTCAAGTTGTTCGTTGGAAATGGATAGTTTCTCGTTGGCTTCACGCTCGTCCATTTTTTTACGATACTCCTCATATGCCCTTACTATGTTCATGTCCAATTCCTCTTCATTCCAAGGCTTGGTGAGGTAGTGAAATATCTTTCCTTTGTTCACCGCATCGACAACGGCATTCATATCCGCATAGCCCGTAAGCAAAATTCTTATTGGGTCGGGATGATCGCCCATTATAGTTTCCAGAAATTCTACGCCCGTCATATTAGGCATACGCTGGTCGGTAATGATAATATTTATCGGATTATCGTTCAGCACTTTAATGGCTTCCTCGCCGCTAATAGCAGTAAACACATTGTATTTAACACGGAAAACAGCCTTGAAAGAAACAAGGTTATTCATTTCGTCGTCAACATATAATATGTTAATAACTTTCTTTTGCATCGTTAATATTTGTTAATATTACACCCGATTTGAAACACAATTAATTAAAAACTTGCTGTTCAATTACACTCCGGGCTAACTAATTTTGCCTGCGGTTTTCAACGTTACATTATATAGATATTTATAAATGCACTATTGATTTCCTGTGTGAAGATAAGAAATATTGTTGTGCAGAACAAGACAAAGAAAATAATCTTGCAAGTATAATAAATTTACTAACTACTTTTAGTAGCTAATTATTAGAATATGTGTATTTTAGAGCAGTGGAAAAAAATAATGTAATTCTGAAAAGAAAAACTATTAGCTTTATCTTTACATATAGAAAATAATTTTTTCTATTTATAACAACAGAACTATACCAAATGGAGAATCCTAAGCTCAGGATCAGGGTATTTAGGGTGATTGATAACAACGAGTTGTGTCAAAAGTATGTGGATGGGCATGTGCGGGTATTAGCCATATATGGTATAGCCATGATCACGTCGGCAAAAGTGCAGTGGTTCAGTGACCCTGACACTTACGTGATACTTGTGGAATCTAGCGACGGTGAAAAATTATACGGTGGAGCGAGGGTGCAGGTTGCCAAAGGAAATTTTGAGTTACCACTTGAAAATGCGCTGAAAAAATTTGACCCGACAGTACTGGATCTTGTAAAAGAAAACATACCTGCGGGCACCGGAGAGCTTTGTGGCCTATGGAATTCCCGTGAGGTAGCGGGATTGGGCATCGGTAGTATATACCTGGGACGAGTGGGTGTGGCGCTGGCAATGCGCCTGAAATTAAATACACTTTTCGCACTATGTGCACCCGCCACAGTAAAGAACTGTATGCGCGTGGGTTTTCTTGTTGAAGACAGGCTGGGAGACCATGGCGGCTTTTTCTATCCAAAAGAAGGCCTGGTAGCCACTGCAGTAACGCTACACGATGTAGCTACACTAAACCAGGCGGAAACAGACGAACGAGCAAAAATATTTGACTTGTATAACAACCCCATACAAGAAAAAGACGATCTCACCCCCAGAGGTAAAATAATGGAAATAGATTATAACCTCATTGTGCCTAAATACTCGATAATAAACGACAACAGAAACTCAGAAATCTAACACCATATGCTTAAAGGCTATCAAGAATTGAAAGAGCAGACTGCCAAAAAAAATCTGCTTTACAGACCTGTGTTCTACAGAGTTACCAATCCTGAGGAAAAAGAAAAATTCAATGACCTGCTCGCCAAAGGGAATATCTACGTTTATGACGAGATAAGTGATCAACTAAGGGAACTGATCAAGAGCCGCAACCCAATGCGCAAACTGCAAGACGAAGACTATGCGCAACTGATAGCGCAACACCTTAATGGTTGCCCGATAACCGATTACGGTGTGTGGGTATTTTACCCTTGGAGCGACAGAGCCGTGCACATACTTGATGAAGATGAATATATTGAGTTGCGCACATCTGCCAATAAAAATAAAATATCTATTGCGGAAAGAAATAAACTGGCTACTAAAAAAGTAGGTGTAATCGGCCTATCAGTAGGACAATCGGTATCTGTGACACTAGCTATGGAGCGCATATGCGGAGAGCTGAGGCTTGCTGACTTTGACTCTCTGGAACTTAACAACCTGAACCGTATACGCACTGGTGTGCACAACCTGGGGTTAATGAAAGTATACTCAGTAGCCAGAGAAATAGCCGAAATAGACCCTTACCTGAAAACGGTGTGCTACCCAGAGGGGATTACTGATGAAAACATCAATAGCTTTTATACCGATGGAGGTAAACTTGATGCGGTGATAGATGAGTGCGATGGTGTGAATGTAAAAATATTGTGCAGGATAAAAGCAAAAGAACTGAACATACCTGTACTAATGGAAGCCAGCGACAAAGGCACACTAGATGTGGAGCGCTTTGACCTGGAACCTGACCGGCCTATAATGCATGGATGGCTGGAACACCTGAATCTGGATCTTAACGTGCTCAAGAACCTGAAGACCAACGAAGAGAAATTGCCTTATATGCTGCCTATCGCTGGCTTTGAAACCCTGTCGTTACGCATGAAGGCGTCCCTGCTGGAAATGGGTGTATCGCTGACCACATGGCCGCAACTGGCCACCGCAGTAACGCTGGGCGGTGCTATAACAGCTGATACCTGCAGAAGGATGTTCCTGAACCAATACACCGACTCCGGCAGGTATTTTATTGATATGGAGCAACTGGTACCCGATAAAAGGCCCAAAGAGATCTTTACACCTGCGGCCACAGGAAAAGAACTCACCAGTGATACGATAGCACAGGAAGCTGATGCTGCGCTTGCCGGTCTGGGATGGAGCGCTAACATACTGAGCCATGAGGAAATAAAGCAATTAGTAACGGTTGCAGTACAAGCGTATTCTGCAGGAAATACTCAGCCGTGGAAATGGCATTATTCCGGGGGGCATCTATTCCTCTTCCTGGATAAACCTGAGCAGGAATTATTCAGTAATATCAGGAATATGACGCCTGCGCAGTCGCTTGGCGCTGCACTTGAAAACCTGGCGCTGGCTGCCAGCCAGGCAGGGTACCACCTAAAAATAATGCTCTACCCGCTTGAAGGACCTTCTGCACTAGCTGCAGCCATATCGTTTCACCATTCAAAAACGGATGAAGACCTTTATCTACCTGAATTACACAGCAAATACATAGTAAAAGAAAAAGCACCTCAGGGAAGCGGGCACACGACAGACCTATCAGTTATTGCAGCAGCAATGACGGCAGCTGTAAGATCTGTAAACGGAGCCGAACTGATCATCAAAACCACACCAGACGACATCAAAGCTGCGAGCGATATCATTAGCGCGGCCGAAAGACTGAAATTCTTTATCCCTGCAAGTCATCACGAATTTTATGCCAACCAACTGAGGTGGCCCGGCAAGGTGCAGTATGAAGACGGCATAGGGATCGAGACCATGGGCCTATCGCCTGCTGAAATGATGAGCCTGAGAGTGGTGATGAACCCTGAAATTGCCCAACTGCTGGCTGACTGGAGGGGAGGGCAAGCGCTGGAAATGACATCGAGAAAGCAAATGGCCACGGCCTATGCAATAGGTCTTATAACCATACCGGAAGCAGCCGACACGAAATATATTCAAAGCGGCAGGGCCATTCAAAGAATGATAATAAGTGCTATGACAGTAGGCTACACCATAACCCCTACCCTCACTCCACTACTGCAGTTTGCACATATGCTTGACAATAAAGGCATTAAAATGCCTGAACACGTGGCAGAGGAGATAAAAGGAATGCAGCACTCATTTGATAATCTGTTTCCGGAAGCTATAAACAAAGAGAAAGTCTTTTTGTTCACACTAGGTAAGAGTGTCCCTGCTATGGGTAAATTGCCTTCAAAATCTATTGAAAAGATACTCTCATTCGGAGAAGATAAATGACGTTATTACGGGGTAGGATAAAAAAAGAGGGATTATACGATTACAAAAGTTTTTGATTATCTTTCGATCTCTCAAATGTATATACATGCACTTTAAGTTTTCCTTTTTTGTCTTTTTATTGTTCATCAGTTTTACCGGGACCATCTGCGCCCAGGATACTGTTGTATATGATAATGCAGAAAAAATGACCGGTATTGGTAAGCATGTCGGCATTCTCGAAGACAAAGAGCATAAATTATCTATACAGGACATTATCCATTCAAACAAATTCGTGACGAGCAAGCAGGACGTACCCAGCCTGCAAATAACGGCCTCAACAGTGTGGGTAAAAGCAATCATTGCTAATCATACAAACCAAAACACGCTAACGCTTAATCTTGAGTACCCGACACTGGATAGTGTGATGCTGATATCCATGCCACCGGTGGGCCAATCGTATACCATGATCTCCACAGGTGAATTTATCCCTGTAAAGGCACGTGAATATAAACATCAAAACTACATATTCGACCTAAAGATACCTCCGGGAGAAATACGGACATTTTATCTCAGGGCGATAGCATCGGAACAAATGCAACTGCCGTTGATGCTGGGAACACCCAAGGTCATCTCTGAAGATATCTCAGCCAAAGACCTGATCTTCGGTTTATATGCAGGTATCATCCTTGTCATGTTGTTGTACAACCTGTTTCTTTATTTCACAGTTAAGGACAGAAGCTACCTGTACTATGTAATGTACATCTTGTTTGTAGGCCTGTCACAAGCCTGCCTTATGGGATATGCTCCAAGATTTCTATACCCGAATTCTTACTTCCTGGCCAATATCATGATGGTATGGATACCTGCTATGTCTGGTATCTTCTCCGTTCTGTTCGTCAACGACTTTATGAACATCAGGCACTATGCACCAATATTGCACAAGATACTTCTAGGTATACTATTTGCGTACTGTTCCATCATCGTTATCAGTTTTACCGGCAATTACAGGCTGGCTACCGGAATCATGCAATTATTGGTGATGATATTGTCGGGAGTTGGTTACACTGTCGCTGTAAAAATATCGCTGAAAGGGTACCGACCTGCTAAGTTTTTTCTGATAGCCTTCTCTATATTCATAGCAGGGGTAGTGGTCTTTGTATTGCGCAATGCCAATGTGTTGCCGTACAATAATTTCACTTTCTACGCGATGCCGATAGGCTCGGCAATGGAAGTGGTATTACTGTCTATAGCCCTCGCGGACAAGATCAATACACTGAGAAAAGAAAAGGAAGAATCGCAGGCACAGGCCATGGTAGCGCTGCAGGAAAATGAGCGTATAGTGAGAGAACAGAACGTGATGCTGGAGAAAAAAGTTGATGAACGTACTTACGAGCTGAAACTATCTAACAATGAACTGAACAAAGCCATGACCGAACTAAAAGAGGCTGAAACGCAGCTTGTAGAGTCTGAGAAAATGGCTTCCCTTGGTCAGCTGACTGCCGGTATAGCGCATGAAATAAATAACCCGATCAACTTTGTGACCTCTAATGTTAAACCGCTGAACAGAGATGTGAAGATATTGCTGGACACCGTGGATATGATGGAGAAAATTGTAGCAGAACATTCTCCTGCTCAACTAAAGTCTATACAGGCTTACAAAACAGACATTGACTATGACTACCTGAAAGATGAGATCAGCCAGCTGCTGGATGGTATAGGCGAAGGAGCATCGAGAACTGCAGAAATAGTTAAGGGCTTGCGCATTTTCTCCCGGCTAGATGAAGATGACATTAAAAAGGCTGATATCAATGAGGGTATGGAATCGACGCTTGTAATCACCAACAACCTACTGAACAACGTCATCAAAATAAAGAAAAACTATGGCAACCTGCCGCTGATAGAATGCTACCCCGGCAAGTTGAACCAGGTTTTCCTCAACATGATCTCTAACGCTCTTTATGCTATAAAAAAGAAATTCGGAGATAGAGAAGGTGGAGTACTGGCTATAGATACATTCCACGATGATGAGTTTGTGCATGTGAAGATAAGTGACAATGGGACCGGCATGGATGAAGCGACGAAGAAGCGGCTTTTTGAGCCCTTCTTTACTACTAAGGATGTGGGCGAAGGTACAGGGCTTGGCCTGTCTATAGCTTACAATACGATCAATAAGCACAATGGACAAATAATAATCGACTCAACGCTTGGCGAAGGAACTACATTTACGATAAAATTACCTTTAATTCAAAAATAGCGAGAGATAGTGAATACGACGGAAAAAATAAAGGTGCTATACATAGATGACGAGCAAAATAACCTGAATGGTTTCAAGGCGACCTTTCGATTTGACTATTCAGTGCTTATTGCATCTACAACGGAAATGGCCAGCGAGATCCTAGCCAATAATCCTGATATACACATCATACTCTGTGACCAGCGTATGCCGGATAAGACAGGTGTGCAGTTTTTTGAAGAGATACGCTCGATCTATCCCGATCCGATAAGAATGCTGATAACCGGTTACACTGATATTGAGTCAGTAATCGATGCTATCAACCGTGGACATATCTTCAGGTATATTAAAAAACCATGGACAGATGCTGATGTAAAATCAGCGATAGAAGAGGGCAACAAATTTTACCTGACCAGCTCATTGTTGAGCATTAAGAACAGTGAACTACAATCAGCCTACGATGAGCTGGGTAAATTCGCTTACAGTGTGACCCATGATCTCCGCGGACCGTTGTTGAGCCTGTTGGGCGCACTGGAGATTGCCAAAAGCACAGAAAATACGACAGAGCTCCGAGAGATACATGATATGATGGGTGAATCCATAAAAAAACTGGATGAATTCATCAGGAACATACACGAGTATTATAATCTGAAACGTGGCAGGCTCATGTATGAAGCGATTGACTTCAACACCATTGTAGGAGACACCGCAGCATTGTTCAAGATAGCAGGTATTATGGATAATATCCGCTTCAGTGTGCAAGTGAATCAAAAAGATGTTTTTCTCAGTGATGAAATATCTCTAAAGATCATTTTGAATAATTTGCTCTCCAATGCCTTTAAGTATCAGAGGAAGGGTGCCACGGATAAATTTGTTGAGGTGACTATTGATGCAAATAGCGAATCAGCTACTATATTTGTAAAAGATAATGGCATAGGCATACATGAAAACCATATAAAGAATATCTTTACCATGTTCTATCGTGCAACATCAGAGGAAACTGGTTCTGGTTTTGGATTATATAATGTAAAGGACGCACTTAATAAATTGAAAGGTGATGTAGAAGTAATATCTACTGTCAATGTCGGAACAACATTTAAATTAACTATTCCCGGAAAGCCCAATGGTAGCAACTAGAAAGCAGCATTTTATAGTCATTGACGACAGTAAACTGGATTGTTTTATCGCCGAAAAGGTGATCAGGAATACCGGAAAATGTGAGTCTGTGCGATCTTTTCTGCAAGCTACAGAAGCTCTTGAATTCATTAAATCTAATATTGCCGAACAGCCGACGCCTAATATTATACTGGTAGACATCCAAATGCCGGTAATGAACGGTTTTGAATTTGTAGACGCGTTTGAACAGCTACCGGCTGAAATAACAAAAAACTACAAAATATACGTTATATCGTCTTCGATAAACGACGTAGACCTTAACAGGGTGCACAACTACTCTTCTGTTATTCAGTTTTTGAATAAGCCCCTTACCAGTAATAACCTCTCTTTATTACTGACCAAAGACCATATGTAAAAATATTGGGCCTATTGTTTCTGACAATACACTTATTTTCAGCATTCCATCTAAAAAATAGGGTTTTAACAATCTATGGCTTGTAAAAAGCCGTAATTTTGTCATCTATTTATGCCTTTTTGGCTATTTTTCTATCTATGGATATACAAAGTATTAAAAACAGGTTTGGTATAATAGGTAATGCTCCGGCTCTAAACCATGCATTAAATACAGCTGTTCAAGTCGCCAATACAGATCTTTCAGTGTTGATCGTGGGAGAGAGTGGTGTGGGTAAAGAGGTTTTTTCAAATATCATACATTCTCTGTCGCCAAGAAAACATAATCCGTTCATTGCAGTGAACTGCGGAGCCATACCGGAAGGAACAATAGATAGTGAGCTATTTGGTCATGAGAAAGGATCTTTTACCGGTGCAGTAGACAGCCGCAAGGGTTATTTTGAAACCGTGAATGGCGGAACTATATTCCTTGATGAGATAGGCGAAATGCCGCTTGGCACACAGGCACGATTGCTGCGCGTGCTGGAAACCGGTGAATTTATCAGGGTAGGATCATCTAAGGTACAGAAGACTGATGTGCGCGTAATAGCCGCAACCAACCGCGACCTGCTGGAATATACCAATCAATCGAAATTCAGAGAAGATCTATATTACAGGTTGAGCACTGTGCCTATACGCGTGCCGGCTCTCCGAGACAGAAAGGAAGATGTGTTGCTATTGTTTCGAAAATTTGCTGCAGATTTTTCAGAAAAATACAAAACACAATCGGTAGTACTGGACCCTGCAGCGCAACAAATACTCGTCAACTACCCCTGGAGGGGTAATGTGCGAGAATTGAAAAACGCTGCAGAACAGATTTCTGTGCTCTCCACTGATAAAAACGTTACTGCGGAAGTATTGCAGCACTTCCTGCCAATCAGAGACAACACCAGGAGTCTTGCCCTGATCCCCTCATCAGGAGGCCTGGCGGGCACCAATACGCATTCCGATTTCAATTCAGAGCGGGATATACTGTACAAGCTATTCTTCGATCTGAAGAAAGACATGAACGACCTGAAACAGATGGTATTTGATGTGGCCAATCATCAGGGTTACACACCCGAGGACCCGTCAATAAAGAATATTGTGCCGGTGTATAATGCTTCACCTGAGCCCATAGGCAATACATCCTACAACAACAATAACACACCTATATTGCTGGAGCATAGTTCATCGCATGAAGATATCGAGGAAACACTATCTCTGGCTGACAGAGAAAAAGAGTTTATAACAAAAGCACTTAAAAAACATAAAAGCAGAAGGCGTGACGCGGCCACTGAATTAGGCATATCAGAACGAACTTTATATAGGAAAATAAAAGAATACGGCATAAAGGAATAACCACTACCCTACCCAATAATATAACCTGCCGTAATAGCAGGTTTTTTTTGTTTTAGTGCCTTTGAACTTTATGAAAATTTTGCCGTCTAAGTTAACTATACTGTTTATTAGCTAATTATAAATAAAAAATGATTTAATTAAAAAAATTAAATAACAAAAGAATCAAAAATTAATAACAATTCATTACAATATTTTCAAGAAATCCACTATTTTTACATCAGTTGAAAAATCCCTGAATTCTTCAATAAACATTTAAAAAAAATAAATGAGTCAGTTAATAGGCAATTATTATATACTTCTTTTCAAATTGACGAACTCGAAACCTGCATCATACTACATTTCAGTTGCTTTGGTGTCCATACTGACCGTTATTACTCTTTATGGCCTTAGTTCGCTTCTTGCAGATGCTTTTCCTACAAAATCACTGGTCACGTTATTTTCTTTTCCCCTTTCATTTGTAAGTGGTGGCGGTATTTTTCTTCTTAATATTCTGTTTTTACCACCGGCTAAGTTTGTCAACAGGCCAACACCTAAAAAATATAATTACGCATTGGTCATACTCAGTATCGGTATTTCTTTTGCTGTTTACGCGTATTCCTATGTCGTTACAAAGCTACTTTAGTGCTACTATTACCCTCTTTTGACACAATAAGAAACCCAGTAGCAGGGGAAAACACATAATATTCTACTAGTAGTGCTTTTCCCTTTCAAACCAAAATGTATAGCAGCCGGGAAAAGCAGCTTACCAAAGGGGAGATACCGTACAGAGTATATAGTCTAGGCAGAAGGTAAATTGACGACCGGTTAGCGTACAATTTATATAACCTATCTTTGCAGGATGAAGAATTTGCGTGATAGCAGCCTTGGCGACTTGGAGCGGATGATGATCGAAATGGGCGAGCCAAAATACAGGGCAAAACAGGTATATGAGTGGATATGGCAAAAATTTGCCGGAGACGTGCAGGAAATGTCGAATATACCTAAAGAATTAAGAGAGAAAATTGCAGCATCGTATACCATACCTAAGGTTAATATCCATCATAGTCAATATAGCAGCGACGGAACAATAAAAAATCGCCTGCAACTGCATGACAAGCACTTTGTGGAAAGTGTGCTTATACCAGGTGATAAACGCCTTACGGGTTGTATCTCATCTCAGGTGGGCTGCTCGCTATCGTGCAAATTCTGTGCAACGGGCTATATGGATCGTAAACGCAACCTGGATTTTGATGAGATAGTAGATGAAGTAACCCTCCTGAACGAACAATCGGAAAAGCATTATGGCAAGCCTTTATCCAATATAGTATTCATGGGTATGGGGGAACCATTGCTAAATTACAAAAACGTACTTAGGGCTATAGAGCGTATTACCGCACCCGATGGACTGGGCATGAGTCCGCGACGTATTACGGTTTCTACGGCAGGCGTTGCCAAGATGATACGCCAATTAGGGGATGATAAGGTGCGCTTTAAATTGGCGTTGTCGTTGCATGCAAGTAATGACATTAAGCGAAATGAGATAATGCCTATTAACGAGAGCAATAACCTCAAAGAACTGGTTGCCGCTCTCAATTATTTCTATAAAGCTACCGGGAGCGAGATCACCTTTGAATATATACTCTTCAGGAATTTCAATGATACTCAAAAAGATGCTGAAGAACTGGTAAAATTGTATCGTCAGGTACCTGCCGACCTGGTAAATATTATTGAGTACAATCCTATCGAGGCTGCGGCATTTGAAAAGCCAGATGACGACACGACAGAAAATTTCATGAAGTATTTGTCTGCTCACAAAGTAAACGTGCACCTGCGACGCAGCAGGGGTAAAGATATTGACGCTGCATGCGGCCAACTGGCAAATATTGACCACCTGCTACCCCAAAAAACTGACGAGGCCTAATTACAGAGCTACCTTGACGTCAAATACTTGTGCTGCAACCATTTCTTTGATGCATTTGTCGAAGGCATGAGCGATTCGGTGTGTATCCTGGTAGGTATGCTCAGCATTAAGAAAGCAAGTTGTACCGTTTAAAATATACACCCCTTTCTCGCGCATCAGCATAAAGAACACCTCACTATCCTTCTGATCTGATTCGAATACAATCTTCCACATAGAGCCGAAACCAGTAACGGAAACCGGGGCATTGTATTTTTGGCAAATGGCATTCAGATCATCGACCATTCGCATTGTTTTATCTGTAAGTTCTTTTTGAAGTTCGCCTTCCTTCTTCTTCAGGTATTCCAAAACAGCTTTTGCCGCAGCAACAGCAAGCGGCTGTTGGATGAAGATATTATGGTCCGAATTTTCTAATCTATTCATTACCTCTACCCCGCCCGCGATAACGCCAATAGCCATTCCACCGGCCACTACACCTCCATAAATACAAATGTCGGCCTTTACACCCAGCAGTTCCTGTGCCCCACCCTGGGCAACACGGAAGCCGGTAATTGTTTCATCAAATATCAATAGTATATCGTGACTGCGAGCTATCACAGCTAAATTCCTCAGAAACTCACCGGAAACGTTACCGGGTTGATGACACTGCGCCGGGTCCACTAAAATCGCCGCAATCTCATTTTTTCGCTCCTTAATTACCTTAAGAGATGCATCTGAACCATATTCGAGTCTCAGTGTATTTTGAGATAAAAGAGCATCGTGAGTAGTACCGCCAAAAGTCACCAAAAGAGGCCGATTCGGCACGGCCCTAGCCAGATCAACAACCGCATTTATAGCGTTCATTACGGAATCGCAGATGGCAACTTTATCAAACCCTGTTAGTTCCGATACCAGCCGGCAGACATCACCTGTGTGCTCATGCAAAGGCATGATCTCAGCACCACGATCCAGCTGACGCTGCAGCGCTCTAGCAACGACCTCGTTATTGTAGCCGAGCAGGTTTGTGCCATAGCCGTTGAACGTATCGATATATTCATTTCCGTCTACATCCCACACCCGGCAACCTTTGGACCTATAGATAACGACAGGATACAATACATCCCTGCCTGAAGAACCAAATACCGCCCTGAACTGAGGTTCTACCATGTGTGCACCGTGTGTATCGGAATAGGTTCTGCTGGCTATTGTTCTCTTTGTATACCGGGCTTCTGTATCCGCGATAAAGTGCTGGCGTTTTTGTGCTGCCGCAACACTCGCTGGAGGAGCAACAACTTCAGATAGAGTTTCATTTGTAAACTCCGCGATCACCGGATCATTAGAAGCCGGTGATTGAGCAGACATGGCGGCTACCTCACCATCAGCACTTTCCAAAAACACAGCTAACCGCGCAATGCTGTTATATGTCTCTTTCAGCTGCCTGAATGTGAGTGATAAACCATACTCATTACGCAAGTTGATACCTATCTGCGTGAGCGAGAATGGGTCCATCCCCGCTTGCACAAGGTCTATATCCAAAGGCAGTGTCTTCATATCTATCGCCGTTCCGTTGCCCAGCTTCTCTATCACTTCACTGATGTAATCCCTTGATTTTGCCTTCTCAGAGGCAATGTCATCTTTTAATACCAAACCGTCATCTACAAAAACAGGTGTCGCCGGCACATTGTCAACAACATCAATATTGGCAAGTGATACCGTGCCATCAGGTAATATAAGGCCTCGATCACCTGTTTTGAATATGTATATCTGTAGGTCCTCGATCTCAGGGTGCTGCCAGGCAATAAATTTCGTTGTAGTCAGCTGCTTGTTACTCAAGTACCCGACAGCCAGACATTTCCCACTTATCCAAATATCCCCTTCACTGCCGGCAGGCATTTGTCTCATGCCATCATCTAGTATATATATTTGTACGTGATCAATAGGCCTCCCAACAGATGGCAAATTTGGCCAGCTATCCGGGTTGCCTGATAACTTGCAGGACGATACCACCTGACACCCCTGAGGTGAGTATAAATTGAACAGCACAGCATATGACAATTTTTCAAAAAACCTTCTGACATTCGCGGTTATCTGTAACAGGCCGTCAGCAACATATATCTCCGCAAGAGTCGCGGGGAAAAACTGTGATTTAGCCGCGGCATCAGTTATCTTTTGCAGCATATCATTTGGCAGAAAAAGCCTGCTGATGGTTTTGGTACCTATAAACCACAGTAGCTTATCGGGGTCGGCAGACAGTTCTTCGCCGGCAATCACCAGTGTACCACCGGTAGTTATCGTTGAGAATATCTCGAGGAAAGACATTTCAGAACTAAGGCCTGCCAGCTGAAGTGTAGTAACACCTACCCCTACGATAGATGTTTTACGCAACCACTCCAACAAGTTCAACAATGCAGTATGCGCCATGCAAAGACCCTCCGGCACACCTTCAGGATTGATAGTGTAAGACGCATATGCCAATGATGGCAAAACCCCTTCCTTGCCACTCTCTGTAAATATGAATTCTCCGTTTACGTCGATGAAATTCAATCCCAATGATGCAAATGAGGATTGCTCGCCAGTCATAGAAACATATGCATGCACTCCGGCGTCAGCAGTAATAAGCTTGTTCAGCTCTTCCGGCGCACTCTTATCTATAGGTAGATATGCCTTTCCTGATTTCAATATCCCCAGAACACCAACAACCATTTCTATGCCTCTGGTCGTGCTTATGGCTATAATAGCGTCATCAGGAGCTACATCGCTGATCATGGCAGCGAGTGCATTAGTCCTCTGCTCCAATTCGGCATAGGTGATCTTTTAATCACCATAAATAACCGCGACGGCATGGGGAATACCAGCCTGAAGCTGCTCAAAATTGTCGTGAATCAATAAATCGTATGCCACCTATAAAATAATATTTAAATAAGATACTTAAGCCTAGTCCTAATATTATTGCATTGTTTCTGCAAAGTATACATTTCAGATCAATCTCCTGTTACTTTTCCACAAACCGTGTAAAAGGGAACTATTTCCTAAAGTTAGAAGAAAGAACTTTATTTTTGAATGGCAATTTTTCTCTTGTATTTGCAGAGAAAATACCGGGTGTCTTTATGAAAAAACAATTGATCAACAGCGTATTCTCAACGGGGTCCAATATGGCAATTCGTATCTTGTTAACAACATTATTGCTCTGCTATTTTTGCAGCGCCAATGCAAAGCATGTAAGAGACACCGTACACTTTAAAAAAAATATTGCCGAAAAACATAAGCTGGTACTTACAGACAGCGCACTGAACGAAATAGGAATAGACAGTATACTCAATAAGATAGAGTATGTACACAATACACTTAACAGAATTAACAACGCTACTAACGCAGGGTTTTATACCCGCGAGATAGAAGAAAACCTACCGCAGACAGATTCCAATATTGATATTATAGACGAGAACCTATCACTTTATACCAATGTACTGGATGTAAAGAACCTACAGATGTTCGACATATTACTCACCAGTTTGCAAAACCAGCTTACTGATTGGCGGACAGTATTGTTCAAGTACAACAAAGACTTGGAGGACATGAGTAACGAAATGGGCGCATTCAAAAAAGATACACTTTTAAAAAACATTCTTGCAGATTCCGCATTCCGAAGCCTTTACCTGAACGAGATCAATGACCTGAAAACAAAATGGAGTTTGGCCAAAAAATCATTAAGTGATAATATATCCCGGATCAATCAACTACAGGCGGCTGTGACCAACGAATACTTTACCACAATAGACCTGCAAAATAAAAGTAAGGACCTGCTGAGAAAAGTAAGTATAAAATCACTTGGTAAGGAATATGACTACCTATGGCTGGTAAACGCAAAAGAACAGGCCGAAAGCACCCGGGAAGAGCAACTGGCCAAACGATCATATCATGGTCAAAGAAAGATATTATTATACTATTTCAAACGTAACTCCAGTAATCAATTATGGATGTTGCTTACCGGCATTCTGTTTTCGCTATGGATATTCCGCAATTTCAGAAAACTGGAAAAAGGCTCAGGCATAACATCTACCAACACCACCTCATTCAGCTATATAAAGAGAGTATCTGTCCTTGCTACACTCATAGTGCTATTCAATATAGCTCCTTTCTTTGATCTGCACCCACCTACTGCCTATGTGGCCATTATCGAACTAATACTCGTCATTACACTTACCATGGTGCTATGGAGGGTATGGCCGCGGCACTTATTCTACTACTGGCTGGGAATAGGAGCTATGTATATTGCGTTCGCCTTTACCGGTAGTATACTGACTCCGGACCTAGGCTTCAGGATAACCCTGGTGACGCTAAATGCCCTATCGCTGGCGTTGGGCATCTTCTGGCTCAGGGCTATTATCAAGAACACGATGACCCTCTCTGTTATGACAAGGGTGGTATCAGTTATCTACCTCGTGCTGAATGCTGCTGCGATACTCTGCAACCTGTTTGGCCGATTAAGCCTGGCCAAAATATTCAGCGTAACTGCCATCTACGGCCTTACGCAAGTGATAGGCCTATCAGTATTTATACAAATCGTTACAGAGGCATTTGAGCTGCAGACCCTGGTGAATAAAATGAAGGGGGGTATTACTGCGAAATTTAATTTTGAAAAGATCGAGACATTGCTCAAAAACACACTTATCATGATCTCCATTGTCATATGGCTTATCATATTCTCTATCAGTCTTAATATGTACAACTTCCTGTACAGCGAGATCATTGACTTCCTTACCAAAGAAAGAAAAATAGGTACTACCACGTTTGAGATAGGTAATATCCTGCTTTTTATTTCTATCATCTACATATCTAATCTGCTGCAACGCGGCGTAGGATCGCTGTATGGCAAATCAGACACCACATGGGACCCCGAGGTAAAGAAGAATGGCTCCCGCCTAGCTATGACCCGACTAGTGCTTATCGTCATAGGTTTTCTGATAGCCATTGCGGCCTCGGGTATACCAATGGACAAGATCACGATCGTACTGGGCGCACTGGGTGTGGGTATTGGCCTCGGCTTGCAAGGCATTGTAAACAACCTGGTATCTGGCGTGATATTGATATTTGAACAGCCATTCAGGATAGGTGACTTTATAGAGTTAGGCGATAAAAAGGGTCGTGTGCTGGATATAGGCATCAGATCCAGCAAAATAGTAATGGAAGAAGGTGCTGAGATCATCATGCCCAATGCCAACCTATTGTCGGGGCGTGTCATCAACTGGACATTACGTAACGACAATGTGCGCATAGACATACCGGTATCCATTACCACAGCTTACACATTTGACGAGATAGAAAAACTGATCATCGGGCAGCTGCAGAAAAGCAAGAACGTGATCGCCAATGTGCAGCCGGAAATATTGCTCTTGTCTATGAACGACAAAACGATGAACATCAATATAATGGTGTGGATCAATGATGTGCACAGACTGCAACCTATAAAAAGCGAATTACTGAATGACCTGTACAAAAGCTTTGCAGGTATGGACATAAAGATCGCTTAAATTCCAAAGACAGATCGGACCTTGAGCATTATGGATGGAGGCAATAAACTACATTGCAGGCGGGAAGTCAACCTTTTGAGGAGGCAGATGTGATTCTCAACGTATCAGATTGATCAGTCGCTTTTCGTCCTCGATAACTATTTTTCCTGATCTGATATCAATCAGGTTCTCGCTTTTAAAATCACTGAGAGTCCTGATCAGTGATTCGGTTGCCGTACCGGCTATTGTTGCCAGTTCTTCCCTGCTACTTTCAATAACAAATGGTTCGTTTTTATTTACATGGTATTTCTTCAGCATGGCTACTAGCGCCCCGGCTACCTTCTTGCGTAAAGTATTATAGGCTATACCCAAAAGCTGGTTTTCTTTAGCTACAATGTTCTTAGAGAGTAAAGCAATAAGTTTCCGTGCAATTGCCGGGTTACTATTTAACAGGGTTTCAAATTCCTTTTTAGGAATCTGTGCTAATTCCGTTTCTTCAGTAGCTTCGGCTGTTTCCGTATAGGCGCTATTTTCAAGCAATGCAGTATAACCAAAGAAATCACCTTCATTATACAGGTCTATTACCAGATCTTTACCATCTTCGTGTGTTTTAAAGGTTTTGACCTTACCTTTCAATACATAGAACAGATAATGAGGGTAATTCCCTTGCTTGTAGATGATCTGCTTCTTCTTATACACATCTGTGCTGCTCTCGTCTGACAGACTTTCTAATGTCTTATTATCTACGGAAGCCCTCAATTCATTCAAACCTTGCAGGTCTAAAGACAGCTTCTTACGGATGATCTCATTTTTCCGGAATCTGCTTTCTATCGCATGGAGCAATTCGTTCCCTGCAAATGGTTTTGTTATATAGTCATCAGCACCCATTTCCATAGCTGCTCTGAAATCACTGCGCTCACTTTTGGAAGTAAGGAATATGAACGGGATGTCCTGGGTATCAGGGTCTTTATGCAACACGTGCAGCACACCGTAGCCGTCAATGCCGGGCATCATAATATCACAGATAATAAGATCGGGTTTGTGCCTTTGCGCCATTTCAACCCCATCTTTACCATTTTCTGCTGTGATGACTGTATAATCAGAGAGCGTCAGAATTTCTTCCACATTCTCCCTGATCATTTCGTTATCTTCTATTACAAGGATCGTTTTCATAACTTCTATCGATTGCGATTAAATATTATTGTAAATCTTGTGCCTTCTCCGATTTTACTGTCACAGGTAATTTTACCATTCATAAGTTCTGTGTACTTATTCACAATATGCAACCCTAAACCTGTGCCCTGTATATTGGTTACATTAGAAGACCGGAAAAACCTCTTATAAAGATTATCCAGATCTTCTTCCGGTATACCCAACCCATGATCCTGTACCGACAGTATTACCTCCCCGCTCTTACATTTAGTTACAAGTTCAATTACTGAACCTTCGTCCGAGAACTTTATTGCGTTAGATAAAAGGTTCATTACGACATGCTTCAGCATTGACATATCAAGATACACCATTGATTCTGCACCTTCGTGTACATAAGATATCGACTGATCCTTCTTCAGTAAATGGTGAACATCCTGCACTATTTCCAGCATTTGCACGTTGATGTCATACTCCTTGAAATTAGCTTCGATTCTACCCTCCTCTATTTTCCCTACCGACAAGAAATCTTCAAGTATCTCGGTTAGAGACGTTACTGATGCAACAATTCTTTGCAGGTGTTTCTCGCGTTGTGGTTGCTCTTCTGTCTTCTGGTAGCGTGACGTTAAATATGCCGAAGACAGTACCGCACTTAAAGGAGTGCGGAATTCGTGTGAGGCCATGGATACAAAACGAGACTTAAGTTCATTCAGTTCCTTTTCCTTTTCAAGCGCCGCCCTTAGCTCGGTCTCCGCTTTCTTTTTCTCAGAAATGTCTACAGCTATCCCTAAATAGCCTGAGATATTTTTATGCATATCTGCCAACTGAGTGATATTAAGCGACACGTAAAACCTCGAGCCATCCTTTCTTACATAGTGCCATTCCTGGTTGTTATTTTTTCCAATGGCTGTAGATTCTGAAAATATCTCAAAATCAGCTTTTATATCCCTACCCACCAACATCGACAGTTCACCTGCCTTCCTGTCGAGCTCTTCCTGCAAATGAAATGCGGTAACATTGACCTTATTGACGAGCTCCGATGAGTGATACCCCAGCCATTCCTCGGCAGAAGGATTAAAAAACTGGAGCAGACCATCCTTATCTGTTACGAAAATGATAGCACCTGCATGGTTCCATATATTATTGAGAAATGTATTTACACGCTCTAATTCAACGTCCTTTCTCTCGGTTTCTTTGATCTGGTTACCTAACTGCTCTACCGTAATAGCCAACGACTGGGTGCCTTCTTTGACCTTCTCCTCCAGATGGGTATTGAGCTGGTGTATTGCCTGTTCAGTCTCTTTGCGTTGGGTGATATCACTGATGAATGCCAGTGAATAATTCTCGCCATCTATCTTATAATGTCCCAGACTTACTTCTACCGGAAATTCAGTGCCATCTTTTTTAACCCCCCACAACTCCATGCCCAACCCCATGGGTCTACTATGGGGGTTGACACTAAAATGCTCTCTATGGCCCACATGTTTCGCCCCATAGCGCTTCGGTATCAATATTTCCACTTTATTGCCTACCAGTTCCTCCTCCTCATACCCAAACTGCTGAGCAATATACCTGTTAGCCATTTGAATATCGCCGCTGCCGTTTGTGATAAGAATGCCTATACTGGCATAATTAAAAAGCGCATGAAAGGTGTCTCTATTGAGCGTAGTAAAAGGCATCCTTAAAAATAATGCAAAATCACGTAAACCGGGATTATATTTAATTTTGCAATTTTGCATGATCACGCTATTTACGTAAATGTTTATGGATCACTTCTTATGACAACAAGAATGTATCACCCCATTAGATACCTGGGTAGCAGGACTTAAATAAGGAATACCTAAATTCAACCCTCTTAACACGAAAATACACCCGAAAAAAAACACCACCACTGGCGTAAATCTTTGCACAAGCGCCCTCTTTCGTATCGTTATCCTGCTTCTGAACAGAATGATGCTTACCAAAACCGGTAAGGTGCCCAACCCAAAAATATACGTAAACGCCACAGCCTGCAGCGGGGACTGTAGTGCCAAAGTGGTAGAAAGGGCCAGATAAACCAGCCCGCACGGCAGCAGGCCATTTAGAAACCCGGAAATAGAAACGGCCATTAAGCTTGGGTTGCCAATAAAGTACGTCAGTTTCTGCCGTACAAACGCTGACCATGGGAGTTTTATCTGCCACCTTTCCTTTAGTGGAAAAAAAGATAATAAACCAACAACGAGCAATAACGCACCTAGCCCGACAGAGACAAACCGCTGCACGCCCGGATTGAATAGATCGCGAAAGGAAAAAAGAAAAAATGCCATCAGGGCATAGGCTGAGATCCGGCTGAAATGATATAGGGATATGCCCGCAATCTTTTTTATCCCTTTAAGCTGATGAAAGGGCATAAACAACATAATAGGACCACACATACCCGCACAATGCAGGCTGCCCGTGAGTCCCATTAATAATGCCGTTAAATAACCTGCGATCATGAAGTATGTAAGTCGATTTGAGTTTGATAATAGTAGTCCCTTCCATCTACCGTATAGGTGACCTTTAGTTGGTATAGTGTATTCTGAAGTGCTTTTCGAGAGACGACCATTTTGTTATCAATAACGTTGATCCCCATATCTCTGTCCCAGTCTTTGTTTGCAGCTGCATAAAAAACGACATTACCCTTTATGGTGCTTTTCTGAAAGTCTGCCGGAAACTCAATGACAACCTTTCCTCCGTCGGCATGGACACTTATTGCGCCTGATAAACCCGACTCATTCTTGCTCGCATCAAGCACTCCCTGGTACTTAATCTCATCTACATAATAGTCGTTCGATACAAGATCAACATTCTGCCGACTACTCGCTACAACAAGGCCGACCATCATAACGACGAATCCACCATAGAGCAATCCAATCTTCCAACCCCATCCTATTTTCATATTTTTCAATTTATTCAGTGAATGGACCCAGGAATGAAGTAGTAATTGTACTTATTCTCTTCCCGTTTTCAAGTACGTTGATCCTGATCGGTGTCTTTCTTCCCTTCATGGCCTTTTTATCCAGATAGAGGAACATAGAACCCGATATAATACCATCTTTAGGCACTTTCAACCGGGTCTCCCCAACCAGCTTTATAGATCCGGAAAAATTATCGGGCACCAGCTCAATTTCTTTATCCTTAAATGTCTTGTTTAATATTTTGTAATTATAAAGATTACTCATCTGCCCGTTCGGCTGCTCCTGATATAATTGGCCAGGAGTGCGTAGAAGCGTGATACCTACATCTGTGCGACTGGCTAGTAACCACACCAGAATACTCAGCAAAAGACACATCACCAGTGTATAAGCTTTCATTCTTCCCGTAAACAGCCAGGGACGCTTTTTTGCCAGACTATTCTCTGACGCCAGCCTAATCAACCCCTCAGGAAGGCCTACAGCATTCATCATATGGTTGCAGGCATCTATACACGCGGTGCAGTTGACACACTCTAGTTGCGTACCATTACGTATGTCTATACCTGTAGGACATACCTTTACGCACTGCTCACAATCGATACAGTCACCTAAAGAGCGCTGTTCATTTTTATGAAACTTCCCTCTCTTCTCCCCTCTCACATAGTCGTAAGCAACAACCATAGTATTCTTATCCAATAAAACACCCTGCATTCTACCGTAAGGGCATATCACTGTGCAAACCTGTTCCCTCATCCATAAATAGACAAAAAAGAAAATAGATGTAAAAACGGCAAGCGAAATAAAAGTGCCTACATGTTCTGCGAAGGGCTCGCGTATCATTTTATACAGCTCATCAACACCTATTATGTACTCAAGAAATGTATTGGCAATAACAAAACTCAACAACCAAAATACAGTCCACTTGGCTACACGCTTCGCGATCTTTTCGGTGTTCCATTTCGCTGCAGCAAGTATTTTCTGCTGAGCCGCATTGCCATCTATAAAGAACTCGATCCTGCGAAAGAGCATCTCCATGAATATGGTCTGAGGGCAAGCCCATCCACAAAAAACCCTTCCGAATACCACCGTGAACAATGCAATAAATACAATAAACACGATCATGCCTAAAGCAAAAATGAAGAAGTCCTGTGGCCAGAATATTTGTCCAAATAATATAAACCTTCGTTCAAGAACGTTGATCAGGAATACGGGATGACCGTCGACTTTCAAAAACGGAAGCCCAAAGAAAACCAACAGGTATACTGCAGTAAAGAATGTACGAAGGTTATACAACTTCCCCTTGGGTTTCTGTGGAAACATCCATACCCGCTTACCACTCTTATCAACAGTTGCCACCTGATCTCTGAACGACCCCTGCACTTTTCCTTCCGCCATAATTGATATATTTACTTGGTAGCCACTTTGGGTGTCTTTGTACTATCTGTTTTACTTTCGCTAGCCTCGATGTACAAATCACCCTGTGGCGCTTTCGGCGTTGCCGGATGTGTACCTCTTATCGATTTAATATAGCTGGCTAGTTCCTGTATTTGCTTCGGTGAAAAGTCATCCTTCCAGCTCTTCATACCCTTATCCTGCCAACCGTACTTAATGGTCTTAAAGATATCTTTGATACTACCGCCATGTAGCCAGTAATCATCCGTAAGATTAGGTCCTACAACGCCCCCGCCATCAGGCAGATGACATGCTGCACAGTTCTTTACAAAATTCTCTTTGCCATTTGCAAGATCTGCAGGCGAGGTTAATAACGTAACATTATTCTCATCAACATTGTTGGCTGATTTTGCGAGGTACGCCGCTTTATCGGCCTCTCCCTTTGCCATCTCGGCAGCAAACTCTTCCTGGGGACTTTGTCCGGTATGCGAAACATGGAAGCGATACAAGTAAATGCAAGCAACTATTATGGTAAGATAAAAACCATACTTCCACCAAGGCGGTAAGCTATTATCCAATTCCTGAATACCATCGTAATTGTGATCGAGCAGAATGTCCTTTTCCTTCTCCGGAGCTGCTGCACTGTTGAACTTATCCCAGAACCAACTCATTTGAGCTTTCTCCTTTGCTATTTTCTGCAATTCAGGCGTGTTCCTGATAAACTTCAGCATTACGCGGATATACATTGCCAGTGCAAAAGCAACCAGTAATTCAAGGCCGATAATGCATAACAGCAAATAAAAGTCCATGACAGGTATTCCACTGATATACTCCGCTGTAGCAGCCTTCACTTCAGGCGCTGCAAACAAGTGCACTGAGGACACCAGTAAAACCAACAGAATAGGGAGCGATTTCAATATAGAAGGTGCTACCCTGCCTTCTGCTCTGTCTTTCTTGATCTTATCCTTTACCACAAATGCAAGTTGACTCAGTGTAGAAGCCAGCATGCCGATGACAAATAAAAGGACAACAATAAGCCCAACCAGAGACAGCAAGGTTACATTATAACTTGCACTCTTTTCGTCTGCAGCAGCCCCCGATGCCATACACATTTGCGGTACGAGCAGCAAGAGGGTAGCTAAGAAAAATGCGTTCTTTTTATTCGGATACATATGTTCTTGTTTATTAATTGTCATTGTCAGGAAATGGGATGTGCTTCAGTGCGTCTATATATTTTTTGTCTGCTTTGTATGTCCAGATGGAGACTACAGCAAAAAAGAGAAAAAATATAGCTAAAGACGTGAGTGGATAAATGCCCACTCCTGTAATACTTTCGAGATAATGTATGAATTTCATCGCCTGGTTATTTATTAAGTGTAGTTTTTTGTTCCAATTTGATATCTGTTCCAACCCTCTGGAGGTAGGCGATCAGAGCGATGATCTCCTTATTGCTCTTAACAGCGATCTTATCTTTCGCAAGGTTTGCCACAATGCCATCGGCCTGTCTCATCAGATCTCTGTTAGCAACCTTATCATAGTCCTTTTCGTAAGGCACACCCAGAGTTATCATGGCTCTTATCTTGGCGCCGGTTATAGCGGTATCCAGATCATTACTGAATAACCATGGATAGTTAGGCATAACGGTTCCAGGAGATATACTTGAAGGCTCATACATATGGTTGAAGTGCCAGCTATCAGGGTATTTTCCGCCAATCCTGGCCAAGTCTGGTCCGGTGCGTTTGCTACCCCACTGGAACGGATGATCATACACAAACTCACCTGCTTTTGAATATTCACCATACCTGACTACTTCACTCCTGAACGGACGTATCATCTGACTGTGGCATAAGTAACAACCTTCTCTGATGTATATATCCCTTCCTTGCAGTTCAAGCGGTGTATACGGTTTTACACTTGTTATTGTAGGTATGTTTGACTTTACCATAAATGTTGGGATCATTTCTATCATACCACCTATCGCAACAAGTATCAAACTAAATACGAGCATCTGTATAGGACGGCGCTCTATCCATCTGTGCCAGTGCTGGCTGCCATGAGGAGTATAAACCTTTGTGAGTGGTGCTGCTTCTGCAGGTTCCTGATCGAGTGCACTCCCTGCCTTAACAGTCTTGTACAGGTTATAGCACATGATGAGTGCACCTATAAGGAATAACACACCACCTATGCCGCGCATTGCGTAGAAAGGTTGCATCTGCTTTACAGTGTCAAGGAATTGATACTTTAATGTGCCTTCCGGAGTGAACTCCTTCCATGCAAGGCTCTGCATAAATCCGGCCCAATACATAGGTACGGTGTAAAATACTATACCAAGCGTACCGATCCAGAAGTGGCGATTTGCCAGCTTTTTTGAGTACAAATTTGTACGGAATATCCTTGGAATGAGGTAATAAAGGATACCGAAAGTGAGAAAACCATTCCAGCCAAGAGCACCTACGTGCACGTGAGCTATGGTCCAGTCGGTAAAGTGACTGATCGCATTTACACTCTTAAGGCTGAGCATCGGACCTTCAAATGTGGCCATACCGTATGCCGTAACCGCTACAACCATAAATTTAAGAACAGGGTCCTCACGTACTTTGTCCCACGCGCCACGTAAGGTGAACAGACCATTGAGCATACCACCCCAAGATGGAGCTATAAGCATTATTGAGAATACAGTACCCAGAGACTGCGCCCAGTTAGGCAATGCTGTATACAACAAGTGATGCGGGCCGGCCCATATATAAAGGAATATCAATGCCCAGAAGTGAATAATGGACAGTCTGTATGAGTAAACAGGTCGGTTAGCTGCCTTAGGCAGGAAGTAATACATGAGACCCAGATAAGGGGTAGTAAGAAAAAATGCCACAGCATTATGACCATACCACCATTGCACAAGAGCGTCCTGCACACCGGCATACCATGAGTAAGATTTCATCATCGAAAAGGGAAGCTCTATTGAGTTCACGATATGGAGCATCGCTACCGTAACAAACGTTGCGATATAAAACCATATAGCTACATACAGATGCCTTTCGCGCCTTTTCAGTATAGTACCAAACATGTTCCATCCAAACGCTACCCACACAATGGCGATGAGGATGTCGATCGGCCATTCCAGCTCGGCATACTCTTTACCTGAGGTATAACCCGCAAGCAAGGTTATTGCCGCAAGGACTATAATAGATTGCCATCCCCAAAAATGGAATTTGCTTAGCTTATCGCTAAACATTCTTGCTTTACAAAGACGCTGCAATGAGTAATAGACACCCATAAATATGCCATTACCCACAAAGGCAAAGATTATGGCATTAGTATGCACAGGCCTCACCCTACCAAAAGTGGTAGCAGCCATATTCATATTAAGGGCTGGAAACACAAGTTGAAATGCAGCCAAAATACCGGCAAGCATACCTACTATACCCCAAAAAACTGTTGCAAAAGCAAACCACTTGACAATTTTATTGTCGTAGAAAAATTTGTCATTCTGCGTTGACACGTCCGTTGCGTTAAATTCCATATCTATGTTCGTATTATGTGTTATTTCTTCTCAATTTCATCGTTAAAAAGCATCCTCATGGCCGCGCCTTCATTATCATCATATTGATTGGAGTTAACACTCCAGATGAAAGCCGCCAGAAAGGAGCCAGCTACTAACAAACTAATGATTACCAGTACTATAAGCGCGCTCATGAGATTCTTCCTTTTTTTGCAAGAACAAAACTATATGCTCGTAAAGGGGTAGTTTATGACGTTGCTCAAACTAAAACATGATTATGATCAGTTTCTATCTGCTCAGATATATGCAGCATATCAGAATTTGCGTTCTCCAAGTATTGCCCATGGCTTGATGTTGCTTTTCGGTTTTAACCCAAACCGCTCAATGGCATATCGTCTGATGTGATTTACAGCCTCATCTATAGAGTCTGTGAACAAGTATAGTTCTGCATCTTGCGGGCTGATCGCTTTCTCTTCGATCATTCTGATGACATGCTTTTCAAGATTGGCGTGATATGCTTTACCCATCAGTATAATTGGAAACTTGTATAGCTTTCCGGTCTGTATCAGAGCGATCGCCTCGAAAAATTCGTCTAGTGTTCCATACCCTCCGGGCATCACTACAAAAGCGTAAGAATATTTAGTAAGTAATACTTTTCTGACAAAAAAATAGTTGATGTCCACCCACTTGTCCAGGTAACTATTAGGCTTTTGTTCTGCAGGCAGCACAATATTGCAACCTATAGACTGTCCGTGAGCATCTTTGGCGCCCCTGTTTGCAGCCTCCATAATACCAGGCCCGCCACCGGTAATTACTGTAAACCCTAGCTTAACGATCTCCTGCCCCATGGTGCGTGCCACCTTATAGTAAGGGTGTTCCTGAGTGAATCTGGCTGACCCGAACACTGTAACACAGGGGCCCACGAAATGAAACGCCCTGAATCCTGCAATAAACTCTTTAACTACATTGGCAAGAAAGCTAAATTCTTTCCACCTTGAGCGTGGTCCGGAAAGGAACATGCGCTCCTCTTTTGAGCCAAGAGGGGTGAAATCATTATTAGACACGGTCACCTTCCTTTATTTTAATCAACTCCTCTGCCTGAAATGGACAATAATGTACCTCTTCTTTACCGTCCTTATTTTTGTCAAACCAGATACAGTCAAACATGCCATCCTTATACTCATTCATGAGCACATCATAGTGTTTCCCCCTTACTGTCATCTCTGGCCCACCCGATATAAGGCGAACCTTATCACCCGGTTCGAATTGCGTTAGCATACTGCATTTTTTTCAAAAATAGGCGCCACGGAAAACAGAAAAATTGACAGAGGTCATAAATAATAATGTTCCTTATCATTATTAAAAAGTAACCCAAAAGAACCTCAACAATAAGATAATTAAGCCCCCAACGACCCAAAACGATTTATATCAGCCGCAAAGATGACGTACGTCAGCAGGTAAGGCCCAACCACTTTTTATTTTTACAAAAAAAAACAATGGATAAAGTAAATGTGAGTTACGTAAACAATATGCACGGTCAATGGTTAAGGTCGTTGACATTTTACAAAACAGAAATTGCTATACTGAGAGGAATTTTGACAGAAATAGCCGGCAAAAATACTAACACTGATGTCGCAAAGAAAGTAGAGCATTTCGAAAACCAGTTCAACATTCAGAATAACAACATTGATGAAATAGCGCATAATATTAATCAGAACATCACTGCAATCGGCAATCAGGCCAACTCATCTCATGCAGGATATATTGATGCTCCTTTGCTTGCCACTCATACAAAACTGGGAAATGATACAGATGCAGAAGTCAAATCAATGATCGAGCTTATTCAGTCTTTTCGTGAATTTGCTGCGAAGTGGATGTAGTAAATAGGTGTGAAAGCACCGGCATGTAAAGACGTACTTATAGCGCAATTCCAGAATCGTTATACTCCTGGTTCCGGTTCATCCGGAACCATTTTTTATAAAAATACTTCACCAATGACAAGCCAGATAACCAACCAGCAGCTACTGACAAAATACAATGTACCGGTGCCCAGATACACCAGCTACCCTACGGTACCTTACTGGCAGGAAAATATTGATGCAGACAAATGGAAAACAAATTTCTCCGATCAGTTTACATCGCTTCATGGAGAAATGAGTCTTTACATACATCTGCCATTCTGCGAATCTTTGTGTACTTATTGCGGATGCAATAAAAAGATAACAAAAAATCACTCGGTGGAAGACGAATACATCGATGCTGTGCTGAGCGAATGGGACCTTTACAAGCAACTGATGTCACAAAAACCGGTAATCAGAGAGTTGCATTTAGGTGGTGGTACACCCACATTTTTTTCACCAGCAAATCTGAAAAAACTCATCGGTAGAATTCTTGGCGATTGTAGTATTGCACCGGATCATGAATTCAGTTTCGAAGGACACCCAAATAACACAACAAAAGAACATCTGCAGACGCTGTTCGATCTCGGATTCAGGCGTGTAAGTTTTGGCGTACAGGATAATGATCCTGAGGTGCAGTTTATTATTAACCGTATCCAACCTTTCGACAACGTAAAGAACGCAACTGAACTTGCAAGGAGCATTGGCTACAAGTCTGTAAACTTTGACCTCATTTATGGGCTGCCCTTACAGACAACAGAAAAAATGGCCAGAACATTGGCGCAAACAATTTCATTGCGTCCCGATAGGGTGGCTTTTTACAGTTATGCGCATGTTCCCTGGACAAGTAAAGGGCAAAGACTGTTTGATGAGAAAGACCTGCCTGCAACGGAAGAGAAAATGAAACTGTACCAGCTAGGCAAAGAAATGTTTGCCGCCAGCGGCTACACCGACATCGGCATGGACCACTTTGCCCTGCCAGATGATACATTGCATGAAGCAGCGAAGAATGGAAAAGTATATCGCAACTTCATGGGGTATACTACGCAAAACAGTAAAATACTTCTTGGTTTGGGAGTGTCCGCCATCAGCGACACCGGCACAGCATTTGCTCAAAACAACAAAACGTTGCACGACTACTACGCCGACATAAAAAAGGGAGAATTATCTGTAACGAAAGGATATTTTCTCAGCAACGAAGACATACAATTCAAAACCTACATTCTCGATATTGCCTGTAAAGGCCGGGTCAAATTTAATCCTGTTGATAAGGACCTGCTCACTGAATACACATTTCCTTTGTTAAATAAACTCAAAAATGATGGCCTTATCACATTCACTGATAGTGAAGTTATCGTAACCAAATCAGGCCATAACTTCCTTCGCAATATTGCCAGCGCGTTTGATCTGCACTTGCAGAGAAGCAGTAATTATACAGGGAATAAATTCAGCCAAGCTATATAGCGCTCTTTATTGTCAAGCCCTTTTTCCAGGCTATCAGGTTGCTTACACCACTCGATACTATCACGATGCTCAAGGTGCTGCATGGCATTAATATTGCGGCTAGCATAGGTTTCATCATACCATGCATGGCAATGTATAGACCCACAAAATTATAAAGTATAGACACTATAAAGCTGAGATTGATCAATTTGCCAGACACCTTAGCCAGTTCCAGCAATGCTCCAAACTGTCTTATGTTTTTAGCATCACATATAGCATCACATGCCGGCGTAAAATTATTCACATCGTCAGCCAACGTGATACCCACATTACTTTGCTGCAAGGCACCTGCATCATTTAGTCCATCACCTACCATCATCACCTTGCTACCCTTTCCCTGTAGCTGCTGTATGTAGTTCAGCTTATCTATCGGCTTCTGGTCAAAAAGTAGTTCGCTTTCTTTTCCGAATTCCTGTCTCATCCACGTCTCCTGCCTGTTATTGTCACCCGACAGTAAGGAAAGCCGGTAACTACTGCGCAGCGAATGTATAAGTTCGGGCATATTATCCCTGAACAGCAAGTTAAGATCGATCGAAGTGATATTTTCACCGAATTTTATATAGACCGTAGCCTTTTCTGTTTCGTGTTGTTTTATCCCTACTAGATCCGCCGATCCAACCATCACAGTTGTGCCACCCATATGCGCTATCAGGCCCTTACCGGGTATCTCTTGCCAGTCGTCAAGTGTCACCAATTCCTGCGAGCCCAGCCACGCTGCAATGACCTTACTATTAGGATGGCTGCTTTGTTTGACTACTGCAAAGACAATTTTCTTTTCGGCGCCCGTAAGCTGGTGACCGGATACAGACACGTTACCATTACTTCCGGTAGTGATGGTTCCTGTTTTATCAAAAACCACGTGATCAATACTAGCCATTTGCTCCAATACAGTAGCATCACGCAGGAATAAACCATTAAGGCCGAATATCCTCAGTATATTACTATTGGTAAACGTAGCAGAAAGTAATAATGCGCAGGGACAAGCTACAATGAGCATAGCAGACACACTATTTATGATCTTGGAAGGGTCGTGAAAATACCAATACAAGCCTGTAAATAATGCTAACGAGAACAGTATGACAGTAAAATATTTACTCAACACATGTACTACACTTATCTTGTCATTGCTTGCACCTTTCTCCTTTCTGAATGAATAGTGATTCCAAAGTGATGTAAGATAGCTTGACGACACCGGCTTTACTACCTGCACTATTAACTCCCCATCCTTTTGCCTACCGCCTGCATATACTGTTGCACCAATATCCACTTTTGCCGGATCCGATTCGCCGGTTACAAAACTGTAGTCTATCAGTGCATTGCCTTTCAGTACAAGAGAGTCTGCCGGTATAATTTCATCATTATGTAACACAACTATATCTTTTTCCCTGAGGTCCTGTAGTTGTTTAGCCACTATTCCCTGCGGCGTGCTTACGCTTACCGCAAGAGGGAAATATGATTTGTAGTCTCTCGTAAACGATAATGACCTGTATGTACGCTCCTGCACTATACGACCCGCAAGCATAAAAAAGACTATGCCGCTCATACTATCCAGATAGCCGGCGCCTGTATTCGTCAATATCTCATACACGCTGCGGGAAAACGTTATCGCCAATGCCAAGACAATGGGGGCGTCTATATTCAGCATTTTCTGTTTTAGTCCAGCCCACGCTGCCTTATAAAACTCAGTGGCAGCATAGAAAAAAACCGGTAAAGACAAAACAAGATTCAGGTATCTGAAAAGATGGGAGTATTGATCGCCGATACCCGGTTTTCCTCCCAGGTATTCAGGGAAGCTCATCATCATTATGTTACCGAAGCAAAATCCGGCTACACCTAATTTGATGATACGCCCGTTATTGTATTTCTTTACGTCCTTTTCTCCGGCACTCTCCAGACTTATATACGGTTCATATCCTATAGTGGTCAGGAGTTCCACAATTTTCCGTAAGCCAGTCTTTTTTTTACTAAAGTTTATGGTCACTTCTTTAGCCGTAAAGGCTACGCGGCTTTCTATAACACCTGCATCCAACCGATTGAGATGCTCCAGCAGCCACATGCAGGAACTGCAATGAATGGATGGTAAATATAGTTTTACTATCGTAAGACCATCGCTGTCGAACTGATATAACTTGCTGTTTATTGTTTCATCATCTAAAAAAGCATACTGATCATTTCGCGCAGGTTTTATCTGCGACAGACCGGGATGTGATTGTAATTTGTAATAATCACACATGCCCTTATCTTCTATGATCTCGTAGACCAGCTTGCACCCTTCACAACAGAAGTACTTATCTTCTATCTTAATATTATTAGTAAGGCAGTTAAGGCCGCAATGATAACATTGATAAACAGTTTTTTTGTCAAGCGGCAGCTTTACAATTTCAGGTTCACTTACTGTCAGCATTTATTTGCTTTTGAGCTTCTACGATCTTCGGGATCAGGAAGTTGTTTTCTACAAAGACAAGTTCTGTAATGGCGTTTTCCAAAAGTGTCATATTAGACCGTAGCAGCCTATATTGATCAGGAAAAAGAGTATCAGAATACAACGGAAATGTGCTTACCTGTAGTTTTGACAAGACACTTTTCATCGCTTCGTTCGTTGCATTCAATTCGATCACGTGCATATCATGATTTACTCGGCAATTACCCGAGCATGTACTGCAATTATGGCTATCTGTTACTTTTTCTGAAAGCTCGTGCACATAAGGCACATAAATATCTTTCCTGCTTTTAATATACCTTTCAATCTCCGAAATGACATTCTCACACTGCATGATATATTGCAAATGCTCTCCCTGCCTTTCCAATGCTCTTATTTTATCTGCCTGTGCCCGTGTTCTTGAACAAATATTATCAATTGCATCGTAATATTCTTTCTGTACTATCTCCGTAAACGGCTTTAGCATTGTTCTAAAATATTCATTGTACTTGCTGGTAAGCATAGGAAGTTCCATTTTACAGATCAAATGTATCAAGTGCACTCAACGTAAAAAATGATTAAGATCAGTTCTGCTGCCAGTTAAGTACCTGATTTTCAGGTCACTCTATCTATATACGGTAAGATACACAGGTAACCGCACGGATACTTTACGCTACAAAAAGCACTAAATGAACAACCTGTAGAGATCAAAAATCATTGGTCAGTCATAAAAGCAGGACAATGTAGCCTTTGACACTAAATGTTAAAATACATCATTTAATTAAAATAACATTTAATGTGAAATTAATAGGTTACCTTCATCAAGAATAAATAGTATTTTCCTTTTCCCAATCGTATTCATTTTCTAATAACTATGTCGACTACACTGGAATTACGCCGCCAATTTGAAGTATCATTTTCAAAAATAGTAAGATCGCTTCCTGCCGATGTACAGAAAAAATGGGATGGCGTTTTCACCTGGAAAGATGGATACTCATCGCCCGACATAAGCCCGGAGCTAATCCAGCAAATGTCACCGGTAGCAAAAGCAACCTATGTAACCTTACTCAATAAACTCAGCAGAGGAAGAATGTAACACACAGCATGTAAGAAATTGTATTGCTCGGGCAATTTCAGCATCATCAATGATATTGCGTCTTTCTTGCACTTTTTTGCTGAATAAGACCATTATCATTCAAATTACAAAACAGGTTGCTTTAACCCACGCCGCGGCAAAAGCTTCCCAAGTACTAAATAATTTCCTATGAATAATTCAGTAACAGTTGATTACCCCTTGGGTAGCGACAACCAAATAATGGTAGTGTATGCAATTGAACAGGTGGAAGATCTGCAAACCATCAAATGCAGTGTAGAAGGTAAAGGGGTTCCACTATGGCTTCAGTTAAGAAAATTCAATGTTTCTTCCGTAAAAAAGTTAGGTAGCTACACAGCGTTATTCAGCGAAATAAATAACAGCAGAAATCTGGACACCTCTTTATTCATTGATCTCGTTTATTCCAGTATTATGAAGGCAGAGCACTTCAAGTACTCGTAAATTGCTTTTATCCGTTGTCCTGTCACACTTCATCTTAACAGATGCAAGGTATAAAAATAATAAAGCGCTGCAAATGTCAATTTGCAACGCTTTATTATTTTTAGTAGTTCGACCTGGATTCGAACCAAGACAAACAGAGTCAGAGTCTGTTGTGCTACCGTTACACAATCGAACTATATCGTGTTGGGAGTGCAAATTTAGGAATGATTTTCTAAAATGAAAAATTATTGTTTTTGAGCAGTGGTTTTATCTCTGAAAATGCGCTCGAGCGCCCATGCCTTCAATCTCATCTCCTCCCACTCCTGCTCCGGCACACTGTCATAGGTTATTGCCCCTCCCGTCTGATACGATAAATATCGATCGACCTGATTGTAAAAAAGGCTCCTGATAACAACATTAAAGTCAAAATCCCCACCTGGGGTGATATAACCTACAGATCCCGAAAAAAGCTCCCGGCGGCTTGGCTCATATCGCTCTATTAGCTCCATCACCTTGTATTTAGGCGCTCCTGTCATGCTGCCCATCGGGAAGGAGTACCGGATCGCATCGGTAAATGACAGGGTGGGCTTTAAGACACCTGTTATTGTAGATATCATCTGGTGCACCTGCGGATAGGTATAGATACCAAACAGTTCAGATACCTGCACCGAACCTGTTTCACACGACTTTGCGATGTCATTGCGCACAAGATCTACTATCATCACATTTTCCGCACGCTCTTTAATACTTTCGGCTAATAGTTTTTTCAGTTCATCATCTTCGTGCTTATCTGCTCCGCGTTTTGCTGTGCCTTTGATTGGCTGTGATATTAATGTGGCGCCATCTTTGCGCATATAGCGTTCGGGGCTGGCACACATCATATACTCATCCTGAAGCCGGTAAAATGCTGCAAATGGTGCCGGTGAAAGTCTATTTAATGACTGGAAAACAAGAAATGGATCTATATCGGCAGCTTCACAATATCCCTGGTTGCAGTAATTGATCTCATAGCAATCCCCGGCTGCAATATGCTCCCTCAGGTCGTTGATGGTTCGCAGGTAGGTCTCTTTGTTTTGTTCACTGGTAAAGCTCAATTCAGGAAGCAGCCCCTCAAGTACACAAGCATCTGTTATCTGTTCATAAACGTAACAGGGGTTATCATAGGAAGCAATAGTCAGTACCGTACGTTCTCTGTTGATATAGCATACAGTTTGAGGTATAAAGAAATTAAGCAACGGAAAATGATGTTTCTGCGGGTGAGCAGAGCCCAATTGGGGTTCGAGAACATTCTTATAATCGTAGCAGAGATTACCAAACATCCAGTCTTCGTGCTGGTCGTGAAATGCCTGGAGGCCGCTTAGCAGGTCTCCGCTCTCTCCCCGAATATGTGCTCTCGCCCCCACCGCCAACAGGCAGTCATAGCCGGCATATGACGACGAATACCCATTGCTATCAAAGAAACAAAGGATATTGAATTGTTTACACCAACTCAACATCCTTAGCTTTATTGTATCGGCTTCTGCCGGGTCTATATTGTATATGGCTACTAGCCGTGTCGTATTATCCGACATTTTTAGAAATCATCGTCGTCGTCATCGAAGCCACCTGCACCTTCAGTAAAAAATCCAAGATCTTTAAAGTCGTCGTCAAAATCATCATCTTTTGTTGATTTTTTCTTACCGGCACTCTTAGTCTTTGATTTAGGCAATTCAAATTCTTCGAAGTCTTTATCAATATCATAATCATCCTCTTCTTCCTTGCCATAGTCGTCGTCATCATCATCGATGTCGTCGTCATCATCTTCGTCATCATCATCTTTGCTCTTTTTAGAAGCAGACTTCTTTGACGCTGTTTTCTTTTTAGGGGCATCATCGTCATCGTCGTCGTCATCTTCCTTTTTCTTTTTAGATGATGCTTTTGTTGCTGTCTTCTTGGGCGCATCGTCTACCTCGTCGATATCATCTTCGTCCTCGACGTCCTCTTTCTTTGACTTAGAGGCTACTTTTTTCGGTGCGGGTTTTGCGCTCTCGTCAGCGCTTTTCTTGCCGGCGGTTTTCTTACCTGTATTTGATTTCATTGCGCTCATACTTATTGCCGTAAAATTTTAATAGTTTGATGACTTTGCCAAATTTTTTTTTCAAAAAAATGATATAATTTTTTTTTTAAGAAATGCTGATCAATTGATCCCTGCCGGTTCCGTTAGAGATGTAAGCAATCTTAGTCTGCAGATATTGTTCTACAAAATCACAATATTCTTTGAACACAACAGGCAGCTCTGATTCATCTTTACACGATGCGATCGGCTTGTCCCATCCCTTAAACGTCTTGTAAACCGGTTTTATTTCTTCATCACAAATATCGTAAGGAAATTCCATTGTTTCTTCACCGTCTATACTATAGGCAGTTGCTGCTTTAATGGGATTAAATTCGTCCATTACATCAGCCTTGGTAATGATCAGCTTGGTAACTCCGCTTAGCATTACAGCATATCTCAGCGCCACCAGGTCTATCCAGCCACAGCGCCTCGGCCTGCCCGTAGTAGCACCAAATTCACTGCCCGCCTTCCTCAATGCGTCGCCTGTTTCATCATGCAGTTCGGTAGGGAATGGTCCACCGCCTACTCTTGTGCAGTAGGCCTTGGTAATACCATACACTTCGCCTATACTAGAAGGAGACACGCCCAATCCGCTGCAAACACCAGCTGCAATTGTATTAGAGGAAGTAACGAAAGGATAAGTACCGAAATCAATATCCAGCATGCTACCCTGTGCCCCTTCGGCCAATACTGTTTTCCCCGCTTTCAAGTGCGCATCCAGCCAGTATTCTGCATTGATGATGTGCAATGATCTTAATTCTTCAACAGCTGCAAAGAAAGGCTCTTCCCACTGTTTCCAATCGATCACCTGATCATATTGGCGGAGCATCTGCAAATGTTTCTGCGTCAGCCTGTCATATTTCTCTTTGAAATTCTTGCTGATTATATCCCCTACCCTAAGGCCGTTACGGCCTGTTTTATCCATGTACGCAGGGCCTATTCCTTTTAGGGTCGATCCTATTTTATCTGCTCCTTTTGCAGCTTCTGAAGCCGCATCCAGCGCGCGATGCGTTGGAAGAATAAGGTGAGCACGCTGAGATAAAAACAACCTGCTCTTCAGGTCAGGACACAATGGAATTATCTTCTGAAGTTCCGCCTGCAGTGTAACAGGGTCTATAACAACACCATTACCAATAAGGTTAAGACAGTGCTTTTGAAAAACACCTGACGGTATAGTATGCAGAACGACCTTATTGCCATCTACATACAACGTGTGACCTGCATTTGGTCCACCCTGAAACCTTGCTATAATATCATATTTACGGGCCAGAAAATCTACTATTTTCCCCTTTCCTTCATCTCCCCACTGCAGCCCCAGCAAAACATCGATCATGAATTAATTTTTACTACGCATGAAATTACTGCGCAAATGCGAAAATACTACAAATGTAGACAGGTGGTAAAATCTAAATGAAGAACGTCGAGAATAATTTTATTATTAACTCATCAATAACCTGTAGAAAATAAATAATCTGTAAAATAAAGCAGCCGCCTTTGAGAGGCGGCTGTCGATATTTTTAATAACAGATCTATTATTTCTTAGCTGGCGTCTGCTGCTGCAGGTCACGCTGCGCTTGCTGAGTCTGCTGCATTTTCTGAGCCGAACTTTGGTTTGCTGAAGGCCTTGTTCTGGTTGCTTCATATTTAGCAAATTGCTCTGGAGACATTGCCTTCTTGAAGCTTTCATCTCTTTCTGCCATCAGCTTGTCCATTTCTTGCTTGTTAGGTTGTTTGCCCTCAACCCTCATAGCATCCATCTTATGCACAAATGCAGCGCAAGCTTCGTGCACACCCTTTGCTTGTTCTTCGTTCAGACCATACTGTTTTTTAAAGAACTCAGCCTGGCGATCAGCTGCCTGATCTGCTCTCTGTTTCATTTGCTCCGGAGTCATCTGCGGACGCGCTGATGCAGGTGTAGCGGCACCCTGCTGTTTTGCAACTTGTGCGAATGAAGCAACTGACGCAAATGCCAATAGTGAACAGGTGATGATTAATTTTTTCATATTTGTTTGTTTAATGGTTTTATAATTCAAGACTAAATTAGTTTATTTATCATAAAAAAGTAGTTAAACAGATGTTTTTCTTGAAAAAAATATTTTAAAACACCTGTAAATACTGGTATTTACATGATTATAAATACAAATGTAGCTACTAAGTAAATGAGAAAATTAATTCACGATTAATACTTTTGGCATCAAAAACAATTCCCATCAAAAGTCCGCATATAAAAGATACCGTTTTCTGATAGCCATAAATTTCTTCATGTCTGGCTGCCAGCTGGCTGATATCTCCTCCTCTGACCTCCCCTTTCTTATCGCCTCTTCAAGCAAATTTGTGCCACTCAGTTGCAAAAAAAATGTTGTAAAAAAACTGTCCTTTGCCGGGTAGGCGGCATACGCATCCTGTATCCATACTAACCTTAATCTGCTGCCTGTTTCTTTCAAAACCGAATCGGCAGACGTGCCTATGAGCTTGCCATGACATTCCTGATGCTCATATGGAGGGTTCTTAGACCCTGGCCCCGGCACAGGAGTAAAGGTATAACGGTATGCACCGCTGAATTCCGGGCATCCATACTGCTGAAATGGCCTGTCTGTGCCGCGGCCAATACTTATCTTAGTGCCTTCAAACAAGCACAAGGAAGGATAGGCATACACGGCGGCCATATTCCGGAGATTGGGCGATGGCGCAACCGGTAATTTATACTTCTTCTTGTGGTCATAACCAATGCATTTCACTACTTTAAGATCTAATTTTCCGGCTTCCGGGAACCAGTTTTCCCCTTTCAGCATGGAAGCATACTCCCCCGGCGTCATGCCATAAACAATCGGAATAGGTTGCATACCCACAAACGACTGATAGGCCGTCTCCATTACTGGCCCGTCAACATAAAAGCCGTTGGGATCGGGCTTATCAAGCACAATAATTTTCTTACCATTCTGAGCGCAGGCCTCCATACAATATTGCAATGTGGATATATAGGTGTAGAAACGCACCCCCACATCCTGCAGGTCATAAACCACTACATCTATGTCAGCCAGGTCACTATTCGTCGGCTTCTTATGCTTGCCATAAAGTGATACTACAGGCAAACCGGTCATGCTATCTATCGTATTATTTATATGCGCCCCTGCGTCCTCCTGCCCTCTGAAACCATGCTCTGGTACAAATATCTTCACCACTTTTACATTTCTGCGCACTAATATGTCTACCAGGGAACTATCTCCCACCGATGATGTCTGGTTGATCACCAATGCCACCCTGCTCCCTTTCAACAATGAAGTGTAGCGATCAGGTTGCGCATCAGCTGGTTTTATGCCGGTGTCAAAGATATCCTGAGCCTGCACGATACCCGAAAACATCAAGAACAACAAGCAAATTGCCACATGCAACTTATACATAATAATATCATAATTTTCATAAAGGTAACCTTGCTTCACATATATTCATGTAACTTGCACCCCATATAAATTTTTCAAATCAAATTTTATGCAACAAGTACAAACAGGCGATACTGTTAGCGTTCATTATCATGGCAAGCTTACAGATGGTGCTACATTCGATAGTTCAGAAGGGCGTGAGCCGCTGCAATTCACCGCTGGCACTGGCCAGGTGATAAAAGGCTTTGATGATGCGGTGCTGAATATGACAGTGGGAGAGAAAAAAACAGTACATATCCCTGTTGGGGAAGCCTATGGTCACAGGAATGACGATATGATCATGGAATATCCAATCACAGAATTTCCTACAGATATGAAACCCGAAGTAGGGATGGAATTGCAGATGGGCGACAACGCAGGCAATGTATTCCCGGTTGTTATCACTGCGGTTTCGGCTGAAACAGTAATGCTGGATGCCAATCATCCGCTGGCGGGTCAGGACCTTATTTTTGAATTAGAGCTCGTTGCAATCGGGTAATCCCCGGGCACGATACATTTAATAAATAATGCCACCAATAAGGTGGCATTATTTATTAAATGACTTTTGAAAATCTATATCCTCTTATAAGGCGCTGCACCACCTTCACATCGCCTTGCGTAAGCTCCAACATATAGATACCCGCTGCAAGGTGGCTAAGAGGCACATTCACTACCATTTTGCCTGATGTCGAGATCAATATTATATATACTTACGCCTGACATATCTATTAAACGAATGCCTACCTGGCCCTTGGTGCCACGTAGCTCTAGACAATCCTTCATACAATTGTTGTTTCAGGTTGGCATAGCTGCCGTTGTAGGAGAGCACTATCCTCACTCCCTTTGCAGAGAATGTGGGGAATGTAGCCGGCTTTGTTTCGTAGCCACCTAAGTTCATATGTATAAACACAAAATAGCGGCATAAAATCAAGAAATTTAAGACAAAATTTGTTGGTTCCGTAAACTTAGAATGAGGCTAGAGCTATTGGCACTAAAAATAGGGATTTTTTAAAACAGCTAGCATCTCATCATATTCGTCAAAATAATTCTTAACTAAATAAAGGTCGTCATTAACACCTAATTCCACAATGGTCCCCTCTGTTTTGCCTTTTCCATACCATTCAAAAATTGATTGTCTGGATTTTACCTCAGTAGTCGGTTTTGAATAAACTTTAGACTTCAGCCACAAAATATCAAAAGTAGAAGCAATCATTTTGCCATTTTGAAAATCCATTGTTTTGATCGTATTATTCCATTTTTTCATCATTCTCAACGTAACATATATTGAAAATATTAAATATAAAATTCCGAATGGCAAAATAGTGCTAAGAAAAAAAAGCGTGCCGTTTTTATCACCATTATGCGATACATACGCAAGGAAATATGTAAAACCTATCATTGGAAATCCGAAGAAAAAAATTTGAAATAGATTTTTCTTGACAAATTTATCCCTTTTGATTGCTGCATCATTTACTATATACATAATTTTATTTTTTATGTCTTTTAACGGAGCAAAATTATCATATTGACCGATAACAAATGCAGGGTAAAATGATGCATAAATGTCTACTGTAGTAAAACTCGTATTATTAATTGCATCGTTAAGCGCCCCCTCTGAACCTCCGGTGACAATAAGAGAGAGAACATCATTAACTCCACTACCTATGGCCTGGCCGTATCCATATTGATAAAAAGTATCGCCATGCATATCAGCTGTTTTACCTAAAGCACCTCCAATACTTGTAGGCATACTCTCTGCCATTTCCTCATGGTGAATAAAATATCCCGCAAGTCTGGATGCATTGGTTCCCATTCTGCCCCCACCATCTACAAAGAGCGGAACCGTCAATGGAGTGGCTACCCTGCTGAGCGTAGTCTTCCTTTTTGCTCGGCGTATGTCTCTGACTACGTCGAAGTGGTAGCCAATCTCCAAAGATACTTAACTGAAACATTAGTGAAACAAAAGACGAGGATGACTGGACTAAACTGAGCTAGTCCGAAAACAAAAAAGCCTCACAAGTATTGATTTGTGAGGCTTCGTGCCTTAATGATACAATTTATGTGGTTCCGCAGGGATTCGAACCCTGGACCCAATGATTAAGAGTCATTTGCTCTACCAGCTGAGCTACAGAACCTTTTTCCCTTTCGGGGGTGCAAAGATAATGATTCCTTCGAAAAAAACATCACCAAAAATAAAAGATTCTGCAAAGCCCTACGAAACCTGTTCAGCACAGAAAAATGTTATTGCTATAAAAAATAAAAGACCATCGTGACCTCGTCAGGATGCAAACCTGAAAACTATTTTTCTTAATTCCCTTTTAACCCTTTAACCCTTTAACCCTTTACCCTTTAACCCTTTAACCCTTTACCCTTTTAACCCTTTACCCTTTTTACCCTTTAACCCTTTAACCCTTTACCCTTTTAACCCTTTAACCTTTTAACCCTTTAACCTTTTAACCCTTTAACCCTTTTAACCTTTTAACCCTTTTACCCTTTTAACCCTTTAACCCTTTAACCCTTTAACCCTTTAACCCTTTTAACCTTTTAACACTTTTACCCTTTTAACCCTTTAACCCTTTTAACCTTTTAACCCTTTTAACCCTTTAACCACTACAGCTCCACATGCAGCCTGAATGAAAATACATTCACAGGCCCGCGGTCACTGTTGTAGCCGGGGTGCAGGGCAAACTGGTAGTCGCCTGTCATCCACAGACCCTTTACCAGAGGCTTCCAGCTGTAATAGAGTTCTGTCACCACTTCATTGCTGTAGCTCAGCTTGCCGTCGCCCAGTTGAAAGCCCAGGCCACCTGCAGCCAGGTAATCCTTATGGTCTTTGGAGAGGCCGTTGGCCACGATAGCCAAGCCTATATTGTCATCCTTCCTTTTCCATTGATCACCAGTGAGCGAAATACCCAGTGATATTGTACGATCGGCCTCGGTAAATGCCCATGTTTCGGTCTTACCATCATTCCACCCTATACGGCCAAAGATGCCCAGCACATCGGTAAGTTGCTGGTCAAGATTAATGCCGAAGCCTGTTTTCCTGCGGCCATTGCGTTCGGTCTGTATTACGTTGGGGCGGTTGGTCGAGTCTATTGTATGCAGTGCTTGTGCGTAACTGCCCATATTGGTCTCATTCATATAGCCTAAAAAGCGCAGGTGCCCTGCTCTTTTCTTTAGTGTATAAGCACGATCCACCTCTGCATTTAAGCCACGTGCCATGCCCAGGTCAGTATTGAGGTCGGCACCATTAGCCATGGTGGGCTCTGTAGCCATACCCACTTTATAGGTCATATTATCCATCTGCAATATCGCTACCGCCCCTGCCGTATATCCGCGCAGGTTGGCGGCATAGTCCCATGCGGCATTGCTCATCAATCCCCAGTTAAGGAACTGCGTACGCGGACCGCCTGCATAAGCATTATTATCAAAGAAATCCCCCAGTGAAAACTTACCTGCTACTATCCTGACAAAGCGCGCAGGCTCCTTGTCTGCCAGTTGGTTCTGCCCATCTTCATTCATCGTGCTTTTACTACCCAGCGCAAAGGTTTGTTTGAAATATGCCCTTGCCACATAAAGCGTTGGCGCGGGGTCACCCACCCTGAAGGACTCACCATTCGTAGACGCCGCCATACCAAATGCGCCGCTCAATCCGCTGCCACCCGCTATCTCAGGATCCAGATATATCTCTGCACCCTTCCATAAGCGTGCACCAAAAAACAGCGATGCCGTGATGGAATTTTGCTTCTCTTCTGTATTGAGTAAGCTGTTAGGTCCGCTGTAAGACGCGGAAAACGCCGGCTTATACTGATAAATATAGGTAGTCTGAAAATGCACATTTACGCGCTGTTGCTGCGTAGTATCCTGCGCAGATAAGCCATTTGCGAATAAAATCGCAACAATTATAGAACAAATAAATTTCATTATATGAGTGAAGGTTGGGCGCAAAGGTAATCCCCAGCCCCTTTCTTACCCAATAATAAAAGCATTAATTCCGGTTAAATTTATATCAATAATTTACCCCTGCGATTTAGCGTTGGTCACCATCCAGGCATAGAGCGTGGCTGCGTCCGCTGAACTCAGCTTGGCCTTACGGCACATTTTAGGCAGTATGTCATCCCATTCTTGCACAGTCAACTCGCCGGGCTGATGTTCCTCGTGGCATTCACCGCAACGGTTGGCTGATATTGTTTTACCACCGGCTATCTGTTCCGGCGTGTATTTTGCTTTCACTGCCGCTACCTCTTCGGTGTGCGTACTCGTAGATTTCGCAGCAGGGGTGGTCTTCTCGGCACATTGCGTGAACAGCAACGTCGCCAGCCCCGAGACCAGCAGGATAGAAACTTTTCTCATAGTTGGATTTGGTCAAACAAACATAAAAAACCCTTTTGTACAAAAGTGTTAAAAGTGCTTGCCTCATTATTTACCCCTATCCCGCATTAGGGCGTCTCATGCTGGTATATTACTTTTATCGCATGAAATTCCGCCTCCTAATCGCCATTGCACTGCTGTTATCCGGCGCTGCCACTGCTCAGGACTCTGTGATGCTGCGCAAGATAGCCGACGAAACCATGCTGCATGGCACCTGCTACGACAACCTGCACTTCCTGTGCAAGAAGATAGGTAACCGCATCAGCGGCTCTAAAAATGCAGAGCGCGCTGTGGCATGGGGCAAGAAAGCCATGGAAGAGGCCGGGGCAGACAAAGTAACCCTTATGCCTGCCGATGTGCCCTACTGGCGCCGCGGCAAAGAACAGCTGATGCTGAAATATGGCAGCGCCGAGTACAAAAAAGTAACCGCTCTATCACTGGGCAATAGCGAGGGAACCGAAGGTAAAGTACTGGATGCGCAGGTAATTATGGTGCACAACTTTGCTGAGTTCAAGGCCCTTAAGGACAAGGACGTAAAGGGCAAAATAGTCTTCTTCAATTATCGCTTTCGTCAGGACTTTATCTTCACCTTCAATGGCTACGGCGATGCGGTAAAATACCGCTGGGCCAGCCCTTCAGTAGCTGCGCAGAAAGGCGCAGTAGGCGTCATTATCAGGTCTATGTCTACCGGTATAGACGACTTCCCGCATACCGGCTCTATGCACTACAACGACTCCTTCAGGAAGATACCCGAAATGTCGCTGGGCAATAACACCGCCGACTCGCTGGAGAAGTACTGCCGGCTGGGTGAGGTAATTGCCCGCATGCAGTCAGAGTGCCATATGATGCCTGATCTTGTACACTCTTACAATGTAGTAGGCGAGATCACCGGCAGCGAGCACCCCGAGCGCATCATCACCATTGGTGGCCACCTCGACTCATGGGATGTGGGCGAAGGCGCGCAAGACGATGGCGCAGGCTGCGTGCAGGCCATAGAGGTCATCCGCACACTAAAGGCACTAGGCATCAGGCCTAAGTACACCATACGCGCAGTACTGTTCATGAACGAGGAGAACGGCACCAGGGGTGGGCAGGCCTACTCAGACTCAGCCAAGGCAAGACACGAGCACCATGTACTGGCCATAGAGACCGATGCCGGAGGCTTCTCGCCACGCGGCATAGGCATGGAAATGCCCGAGGATAAGAAGGCGCTGATACGTGAATACAAAAACCTGTTCCTGCCCTATGGCGTCTACGACTTCAGTATAGAAGAGGGCGGCTCAGATATATCAGCCATACACAAAGACCTCAATGTCCCTATTGCCGGCCTCATCCCCGATTCACAGCGCTACTTCGATATACACCACACCAATAATGATGTGTTTGAAAATGTGAACCACCGCGAGCTGAAACTGGGTGCTGCCGTACTCACACAGCTCATTTACCTTATGAGCGAGCACCAGGTGTTTCAGTAGTCGCACCACCCCAATTTGACAATTCTCTGACAAAACCACCTCATAAATGGTTGGAGGATAGCTAATATTGCATTCCAAAGTTATTTATTATGACCATCAGTAATACTGCTTACCGCCTGCTCACCTGCTGCATACTCGGCACCTCACTCATTGCCCGCGCACAGGACAAGAAGGAGCTGGCCTACCCCGACGAAAAGCACTTTAAAAATATGCGCCAGCTCACCACCGGTGGCGACAATGCCGAAGCTTACTTCGGCTTCGATAATGAACACATTACCTTTCAGCGCACCAACCCTGCCGAAGGGCTCAGCTGCGACCAGATATTCTACGGCGCCATACCTAAAAAGAAAGACGCTAAGTTCACCTACAAAAAGGTGAGCACCGGCAAGGGCCGCACCACCTGCGCCTACCTGCTGCCCGATCATAAGCACTTCCTCTATGCCTCTACACACCTGGCTGCCGATACCTGCCCTCCTACTCCCGATCGCAACAAGATCAAGAAATATGTATGGCCCATCTACGATAGCTACGACATCTTCGTGGCCGACTTCAATGGCAACATCACCAAGCGCCTTACTAATACGCCAGGCTACGATGCCGAGGGCACCGTATCGCCCAAGGGCGATAAGATCGTCTTCACCAGCATGCGCAATGGCGACCTTGATATCTATACCATGAACATTGATGGTACCGATGTGAAGCAGATCACCCACGACCTTGGCTACGATGGCGGCGCCTGCTTTTCGCCCGACGGAAAGAAGCTGGTATGGCGCGCATCCCGCCCGCAAACGCCGGAGGAGATCAAAGATTACCGCGACCTGCTGGCTCAGGGCCTGGTAATGCCTACACACATGGAAGTGTATGTAGCCAATGCCGATGGCACCGATGTGCACCAGGTTACCCACCTGGGCAAGGCCAACTGGGCGCCTGCATTCACGCCCGATGGCAAGCACATCATCTTTGCATCAGACTATGAGTATGAGCGCGGCTTCCCGTTCAATCTCTACCTGATCAATATAGACGGCACCGGTCTCGAGCGCATATCGCACGATGGTAGTTTCGACGCCTTCCCTATGTTCTCGCCCGATGGTAAGAAACTCATCTTCAGCTCTAACCGCAACAACGGTGGCGGTCATGATACCAACGTCTTTATCTGCGACTGGGTCAATTAAAGGCCTCACCCCGACCCTCTCCGGGGGAGAGGGAAGTGTTACGAAACTCAAATTGACGTTATCTGGCGTGTCCGGATAACTATCGGGGCCGGTGATGCAAAGGCTCGGAGTTTTCAATAAAATAATACTCCATATTGCTTGCCGCCGCTAAGGTTCAGTTTTAAATTCCTATCTTCACAAACACCTCTTGTCTTACCCGGCGAAGGACGTGAAAATTCCATCTCCTGAACTTTTGGAATTTTTGATTTTTACTTTTTACTTTTTTACTTTTCACAGGTATGGAGCAATTCAGTTTTCCCTTTCTGCACACCACCAGAACACAATTACCTCAGGATATACAAGACCTTATTGCCGCTGCCGATAAAGCTACGGCTGATGCCTATGCCCCTTATTCCAACTTCCGGGTAGGCGCTGGTCTGCTGCTCACCAACGGGCAGGTACGCACCGGCTCTAACCATGAGGTGGCCTCCTACCCTGCCGGTATCTGTGCCGAGCGTGCCGTAGTGTCTACCGTCAATCCGCTGGATAAAGCACAACAGGTAAAGGCCATCGCTGTTACCTACCGCACAGCCACCAACGAGGGCGACCCGCTATCGCCCTGCGGCATCTGCCGCCAAACCATCCTCGAGACACAACTCGCACAAGAGTCCGTCATAGCCATATACATGTCCTGCCCCGATGGCCGCGTCATCTATGTAGAAGATGCCTCATCACTACTCCCGTTCTACTTCAGCGCCAAGCAATTGCCAGGGAACTAAATTGTCTGAACTATGATTTGCATGATTAGATGATGACCATGATCCCATGTTTACCCGATAACACTATTTCCAACTTGCCGGTCATTGCGACGAAGGAGGGTCTTAGGTTCGGCATCAATCGTAGATATCCTTGCGGTCGCCGACCTCTCTTATGTCTACAAGCAATATCTTGTCTTCTACTGAATAAATGACACGATAATTGCCTATTCTTATACGCCAAAGGTCTGTGTACCCTTTGAGTTTTTTGCATCCGGTAGGCCTTGGGTTGTCTTGCAGCAAAATGATAGCCGGGATGATCTTTTGAACTGCAGCTGCGGGCAGCTTTTCAATATCTTTTTCAGCGCGCTTTGAAAAAACTACCTGGTATTGTTTCATTTCAGCTTGCCTGCTTTTTTCAGGTTAGCTATTACTTTTTCAAGAGGCACCTTTTCATCATTTTTCCTTGACTCAGCTATAATACCTTCCAGAAAGTCTTCAAGGTCGTCCTGATGCTTTTCAATAGTTTTTAATTCTATTAATACCGCAGTACGCTTGTTATTATCGTCAGTTATATAGCTCACCCCTTTCATAAATGTCCCTTTCCTACAAAAATACGAAGTCCGTGTAATAAATATGCATGATCAAATAATGACCCTGCAATTGTGTTTTATGAGTGCCAACCAGCATTGCCTGTCCCGATAGCTATCGGGACAGGCTGGCAACACCCGAATCGGGCAATGATTTTTGGTTGTTTGTTGGTTTTCAATGCTTTGCATTTTTACCATTGCCTGCCTTAACCCGGCTGGTAAACCTGATTATGCCTGACGATTGCCTGTCGTCGGGAAATTGTCTGAACTATGATTTGCATGATGACTATGACACTAATGTCATGGTAGCCGCGTCGAACCATCTACAGTTAATTGTGACGACTCATGTACCCGATAAACGACCCTGGCAAATGCATCTGCCTACTACTTACACAACAGAACTTGCCGGGTAATGACTGCAGCGGTTTTGAAAAGTGTGCAAAGCTGCAACCTGAAATAATAAGTAATTGACCATCAATTAATTACGATTGCCAGTGGCTGCAGTTAGGTGCAAAGTGTTTCCGACTTCTGCACATTTTTGCAACGGTTGTGCAGTGATACTGAAGTCACAGGGACTAGTTATTGTCAAAGAACTGATGCCTAGAAAAGGCCACTTAAATACATAAAGGTGAGATGGGTTTTGATGCTGACCAAAAAGAGATATCCACGAAAAATGTGGTAGCAGAGCGGTTCTTGCGAGGGATGAATGAGTTGTGAGGGTTACTTAAAGTGGATAAAATCTTCTGTAGCTTTCAGCCATCAGATGTTAGCCATCAGCGTTGCTAGTACGGGGCGGCGAAAGCAAGAAGGGATAGTACTAAATGTCATTGAATCGATAGAAAAAAAACTCCTAAAAAAACAAAACCCGGTCGCATGCAAGCAGCGGCTACCGGGAATAACGGTACAAAGATACGACGAAACGAAAAATAAATTTCACGAAAAATAGAATATTTTTGAAAACCCAACCTCAACAGCACCAAAAGACCTTTACCCGAATGCGTTATAATGATTTTGAGCGATTAATGACATCGCCAAGAATGGCCAAATATAAATCAGCCTGCGGAAATAATAAGACCAAGACCCAAAAGCTCTATCGTGCCAACATCCGGTTATCGGGTGCAGTTTTAGCAACTCTAAGTGTATTTGAAGTAGTACTACGTAATAAGATCGATGCCCATTATAAAGCACACTTCCCTCCTGTAGCGGGAGGACCCGGGTGGCTTCGCGAGGCGGTATTGCCCGGAGGTTTCCTTAGTAGCAATGGTTGCCACAATTCGGCCATAAAGATCAATGAAGCAGTGGCTGACCTGAGGCATCTATGTACACATGACAGGCTGGTGGCGAAATTGAGTTTCGGGTTTTGGAAATTCCTGTTCAAGGGAAACCAGTTTATGGCGGGCGGCAGTTCTTTGCTGGCCATTTTCCCGAATGCACCTGCCGGCACCAGTCAAGGGGTTGTTTTTGCAAAACTGAATCATATTAACGATATGCGAAACAGGGTAGCCCATCATGAGCCTGTTTGCTTTGACGCGGCAGCCAGCATCAGCACAGTTTATGTACGTACACATTTTCAGAGTATAGCGGATCTGCTTAGCTGGATGGGAATTAACAGCGGAGAATTATTAACCGGTATCGATAGCGTAACGAAAATGGCTGATTTTATTGATAATATCTGATATGACAAGGCATTAGCATTAGCCATCTTACATCATTATGGTTTTTAATGATGAGCAAAAAGAGATATCCACAGAAAAGCAGCTGCCAGCGCGGTTCTTGCGATGGATGAATGAGTTGTGAGGGTTACTTAAAGTGGATAAGTTTTGTGCTGGACTGAAAAAGCTGTGAAGAAAAAGCTGATAAGGGCTGATAAAAAAGAACGTTCAAATAAAATACCGTTTTTTAACGGTATAGAGTTCAACTATACTTCCATAATTTTATTAAAATACAAAATACCTGACTATGGAATTTAAAGATTATCAATTAGAAGCAAATAAAACAATACAAAAATATATAGCAGATGAAAAGCTTAATGACTTTATCCCATTTTTAGGAATAATAGGAGAAGCTGGTTCTGTACTTACGGAATTGAAGAAAAAATTAAGAGATGGAGACGGCTATTTAGGTTTTAAAGATAAACTAAAAGAAGAGTTAGGAGATGTTCTCTGGTATATATCCACAATTGCTACTCAAAATAATTTAGATCTTGAAGATATTGCCAATTCCAATATTACAAAAATCCGAGATCGATTCTCCGACGAAGATGCATCGAAATTTATAATCTATGATGAATTACATGATGACATTAACCATTTTCCTGAAGAATTCGAAATTCGATTCAAAGCAATTTCTGATAAAGGCGTAAAAAAAATGCAAATCTTAGATGCAATGGGTGCGCCGATAGGAGACCCGCTAACTGATAATGCCCATGAAGCGGATGGTTATAGATTTCATGATATCTTTCATTTTGGATATGTTGCATATTTAGGATGGTCACCCGTAATTCGAAAATTAATGAATCTAAAAAGAAAAGGGAACGCAACAACTGACGAAGTCGAAGATGGTGCTAGAGCAGCAATAACAGAAGAATTGATAACTTTATTTATATACAATTATGCCCAAAATCATAGACTATTTAAGTATAGTGATCGAGTTGATACAGATGTATTGAAAACAGTTCAAAAATTGGTAAGCACAATAGAAATTAAAGATTGCACAGCTAAACAATGGGAATTGTGCATAATTAATTCTTATAAGATTTTCGAAGAACTTATTAAAAATGATGGAGGAAGGGTAATTATTAGCATAAAAAATAGAAAGATGGTATATATGGGAGCAAAATAATAAATAAACATGGCATCAATATTTAATAGCAACAATTGTTTGACTGCTTGGCAAGATGTATCAAGTAGAATTATTCAAAATGGGAATCTAAGTAACGTACTCGTTACCATTAACAACCCTTGCGATTTTAAAGATTTGCCTCAATGGTTAATTGATAGAAACCCAAAAAGGCTAGTGGGCAACGCAGATAACATCCGGCATGTTATTAATACAATTTTCCCGTATAGTTTATCAATGCTATGTTGTATTCAAAGTACAGAAGTGTTTATTTAAATTCAACAGGGAATAGACGTTGGGGAACATATTTCCAAAGACTAATTTCATTTGATAATCACTTTGGGAACAATGGAATAAATCAACTAGAAAACTCAATAATTGCTTTAAATGGGGGTAGCCCCCAACATCATTATATTGTATTTCATCTGACGGCGGTAAACTTAAACTCTAACATAAGACCAATGGGAGCTCCTTGTTGGCATTTTGGAGAAATAACAATTAATCATGACAGGTCTATTAATCTTGTAGCCGTATACCGTAATCATGATTATTTCAATAAAACACTCGGAAATTTTATTGGATTGTCCAAGCTGTTAGAGTTTATCTGTTCTGAAACAGGGAGAGCTCCTGGGAGTCTAATAGTACATTCAATAAATGCCTTCAATGGCGGTTCGACAAATAATTTGGCAACGTTAATTGCTTAACAGAATTTTACAAGTAGAAAGCAATTAATTTATGGAAGAAAATGACAGATAGAGAAAATAAATTTGATGAACTATGTAAAACTGTTCATAAGTGTATATTATGTCCGAGAATGGAGGGTAGTCAAAGAGTCCTAAATAGGTCGGTAGGCTCTCTTAACCCTAAAATTATGTTTATTGGAGAAGCACCAGGTAGACTTGGGGCAGATGACTCTGGGATACCTTTTCATGGCGATAAATCGGGCCATAATTTTGAAGAACTATTAGAGTTTGCCAACCTAAATAGAAGTGACCTTTATATAACAAATGCTGTCTTATGCAATCCTAAAGATCAGAATGGTAATAATGCAACGCCAACCAACTTGGAGTTGACTAATTGTTCAAATTTTTTAAGTCAACAAATTTCTCTCGTTGATCCTGATATTGTTGTTACTCTTGGCATAAATGCTTTGTTGGCAACTAAACAAATTGAAGATCACAACCTTTCGTTGAAAGACAATGTTCGCACAACTAATCGGTGGCAGAATAGAATTTTGATCCCTTTATACCATCCAGGCCAACGTGCAATGATGAGTAGGAGTATGGCAAATCAACGATCTGATTATCAATTTGTAGCTGATCAATTAAAAAAGAATACAACAAAATCCAATACCCCTAAGAATAAATCGTCAATAAATGTGGCGCTTATTATTGATTACCTATTTACGAAACGTGACAAATTCACTTATTTCGCACTACATAAATTATTCTATTTAATTGAATACAAATGCGTTATAAAACTCGGAAGAAGAGCGACACAAGCATACATTATCAGACAAAAAGACGGACCATATGTTACTGATTTAAATATTTTCAAGCTAAAAAAAGCATTACCATACCTAAGCTCAAAAAATTTAAGTACAACCAATATTCTACTCTATAGACAGCCTAGTTCACTATTTGAAGAAAGATTAGTTGATCAATATGAGATACCAGATGAAATCAGAAATGTTATTGATGATGTATTCGTAGAACATGGTAATAAAAGTAATGCTGCAATTAAGAGAACTGTTTATTTCACACAACCAATGAGGAATATCTTGTCTATTGAGAGTGAGTCACAAACTAATTTATATAACGTCCCAATACAATTCTCATTAGAAGCCAACTATTAAATTATTAATTGACAACCTATGAAAAATCCGCAACCAGCATTTCTATTTGGTAATGGCTTGTCCATGGCTCTTTCTCAAGACTTCTCTTTAAAAAAGATTACCAATAAATTTATCTCCGGATTGCGCGGTGATAAAAAAGCATATCTATTTGAATTATGTGGGGGCGAAAATAATCTGGATTTTGATGATTTTGAAGTAAACTTTTCCTTGTTAGAAGATGCTTATAGTAGTTTAAAAAAGTATCGAAAATTCATTGATACGCCAACAGGCGCTTTGTTTCTTTCCAAATTTAGCCTGCCAAATCCGAACTTATTAAAGCACGAAGAGATAATAAAGTCTTTGTATGATGACTATATATTCCAAATACTAAATCTTATCCAAGGAAATGTGACAAAACCTGCGATAAGTATAAAACTTGGTGTTTTCTCACAATTTATTAAATCGCAATTGGAAAATTGTAGTTCAGGGTATGTATTCACTTTGAATTATGATCTACTTGCAGAAACCATCTTATTAGAGGAAATAGGAACTACAAAATTTACTGATTTTTGTTCGCCTGCCGGTAATTTCAAGGGGACTAATATTCCTAAGTATGATTTCGATCCAGCAATGAATGAGAATAAATATGGAGAAAACTATTCGGCTTCATCTATTGAGTTACACCACCTTCATGGTTCTTTGTCACTTTTTTATGACTACACAAGAAACAAAGCAATAAAGTTCAGGACAGATGACATTTTTGCAAATGAAGTTTACTCAAATATTAGTAAACAAAACTGGACTTTGTATCCGGCAATAATTACTGGCGGCGGTAAATCGTTAAAAATGAATGAGTACCCTTTCGAATTTTACTTTAGACATTTTAAAGATGCGTCTACGTATGCTAAATACAATAAGTTATTTATTGTCGGATATAGTTTTAGAGACGACCATGTAAATAAACTTATTAAAAAATGGATTGTAGCTGTTGAAGATTTTTCCGATGGCTTACTAATTGTTGATTATGAAAATGACATTAATTTACAGAAGGAGTTTAAGGCAATGGTCAAGAAGAAATTAAAAATGCGAACACCTATTCCAGACAAATGTTTTGAATTTGGTGGTGCTAACGCAATTCGAGATGTCCTTGGTACATTCCCAAAGTCCAAAGAATAACTGCCTATTTCATATCCTGCGTGAGCGATAGAAGCGGAAAGCCCATCTAGTGAGCCGGGGAACGACGACACTTGCAATTGGAATGCGTGAGCGATAGTAGCGAATACCCCGCAAGCGATAGCGCGGAGTAGTAGCGGATAGCGCGACCCGCCACAGGCGAGGGCACGCCCCGTCTATTCAGCCGGGCAGTCCAATAATTTTGATGTTACTTAATCCGTGTGTGAGATGCCCGCCCGGATGAATCCGTTCGGACGGGTTTCGTTCCTCAACATGACAACCTTGGCTGGAGGGAGCTATCTGATAACCACCTCCCCCTACGGGTACTCCTCCTTCAAAATGAGGAGAGTTGACCATTTTATTAATTAACCCATGTGTGAGGTCCCCGTCCGAACGCCTGCCCGACTAAATCATTCAGGCGGGGGCTCATCCGGGCGGGCCGTGAATTCAGAGCGAGTGGGGAGAGAGAGCGAGCGCTTGTAAGTTGCGAGGTTGCTTCGTTCCAAGCTACGCAAGGTCCTCGCAATGACGGTCGAGTTATAACTCATGTTGTGTGTTAAAGAGTTAAATAACATATTTTTGCAGCCATGAGCGATGATATCATTGAGGATGTGTGGGATGATGAGGAACCGGAAGACGAGATGAACGAAGGTGGTGATGGGCAACCCATCATTCGCCTGCAATTCACCACACCCAAGAAACAAGAACCGATACGCATAGACAAACTGCTGCTGAACAGGATAGAGGGCGCTACGCGTAATAAGATACAGCAGGCCATAGACGAGGGCCACATACTGGTGAACGACAAAAAGGTAAAGACCAATTATAAGGCCAAACCCTTTGACACGATAACCATATTTGAGACCCGCCGCCCGGAGAGTGCCGAGATAATACCGGAGGAAATGGCGCTGGACATAGTCTACGAAGACGATGCCCTGATGATCATCAACAAGCCGGCAGGCCTGGTGGTGCACCCCGGCTGCGGCAACTACACGGGCACGCTGGTGAACGGCGTGGCCTGGCACCTGAAGCAGAAGGACGGGCTGAGCACAGAGGAAGTGCTGCCGCGCGTGGGCCTGGTGCACCGCATAGACAAAGACACAAGTGGCCTGATAGTGCTGGCCAAGAGCAGTGAGAACCTGGCCAAACTGGCCGCCCAGTTCAAAGCGCATACCGTGCACCGCCGCTATATGGCGCTGGTGTGGGGCGACCTGGAGGAGGACAATGGCACGATAGAAGCCCACATAGGCCGCAACCTGCGGTTTCGCAAGATAATGGCCGCCTTCCCCGATGGGGAGTATGGCAAGGAGGCAATAACGCACTACAAGGTGCTGGAACGGTTTAACTACGTGACCCTTACGGAGCTGCAACTGGAGACGGGCCGCACCCACCAGATACGCGTGCACATGATGTATAAAGGCCACCCGCTGTTTGCCGATACTACCTATGGCGGCGACAGGATAGTGAAGGGCACGGTGTTCAGCAAGTACAAGCAGTTTGTAGATAATTGCTTCAGCATACTGAACAGGCAGGCACTGCATGCCAAGGAGCTGGGTTTTACCCACCCGGTAACGGGCGAATGGATGCAATGGACCTCTGAACTGCCCAAGGAAATGAGCGAGGTGATAGACAAATGGCGCCGATATACCGGTGCAATTGTTAACAGGGACAACTAATATAGCATAAAATTAATATTGCTTACTGTGGAGGTTTTCAGCGGAATACGGGGCTTTTTCAACTGTTAAATTTTGCCATAGGACCCCGTAAGTTAGCGTTATTGGGCGGAATAGATTATCTTTGCCCCGACCCTAACTACTATTATTAATAATTTTTTCAATCTTTTAGTATGACTTTATTGAACATCAATCCATTGTTGCTGACATTGATGCCTACAGGCCCGGAAATGATCGTGTTATTGCTGATCATTATTGTGTTATTTGGTGGTAAAAAGATACCGGAACTGGCGAAAGGCCTGGGTAAAGGTATCCGTGAGTTTAACGAGGCTAAAGATGGCATAAAAAGCGAAATAGAATCGGGTATGAAGGAGAAAGAAAAAATACAATCTCCTAACACCACCAACACCACGAATAACGCCTAGTCATAGGTCGTTACCGGGACTTTATCAAGAAACAACAATTATATTAGCTTCCCTTCCTAAGGGTTGCATGCTTCACCGCTTTAACAACGATCAAACATGCAATTAAAAGTTCTTTTGTCAGGATTATTGCTCACTATAGGGGTTACGTCATTGCACGCGCAGTCGCACTCTTCGCACACGAAGATAAAGGCTGCAGCCGCAAAGAAAGACTCTGTAGCTACCAACAAGCCGCAGCCTAAAGGCGGCCCGCTGCTGGCCAGCAATACCAAGACGGCAAACCAACAAGAAAAACTCAGCTTCGCCCACGTGCCACTGGCCGGGGAGAAATCTTATTTCGGCGATAAGAATGAATACGTGAATGACTTTGTGCGCAAATACATGGAGCTGCATAACCGCACCCTGAGCAGCGTACAGAGCAACAGTGCAGCCCCCTTCTCGGTAATAGACAATATACTGGAGCAGAAAAATCTGCCTAAAGAGTTGAAATACCTGGCTGTGATAGAATCGGCCCTGAACCATAATGCAGTGTCGCACGCCGGCGCTGTAGGCCCATGGCAGCTGATGGAGAGTACCGCCAAGATGATGGGTCTGACGGTGACACGTAAGAACGATGACCGCAAAGACTGGAACAAAAGCACCGCGGCAGCTACCAAATACCTGGAACTACTCTACAGCCAACTGAATGACTGGCTACTGGTAATAGCGGCCTACAACAGCGGCCCTACACCTGTGCAGCGCGCCATAGAAAAGACCGGCAGCCACAACTTTTGGGAGATAAAAGAGTACCTGCCTAAGGAAACCCAGGGTCACGTACTGGCTTTTATAGCTACTGCAAGCATATTTGAGAACCTGAGTAAATTTATAAGCCTGGGTAGCATACCGGTAGACTTTAAGTTTGGTAAGGAAGAAGAGACCCCTACGGTGAAAGATGCGCCTATAGCGCCGAAAGCACCGGCACCGGGCACTACTGCTACGCCTGCCGCACCTGTGGTGAAGAAGTATGTATACACAGAAGAAGAACTGAAGAACATGTATATAGTGCGCATCACAGAGCCTATACCATTTGATATGATGGTGCAGGACCTGGGTATGGACAAGCGCCAGCTGACCCGCTGGAACCCTGACTACGACATGTTCGTCTACAAGACGTACCCTACGCCTTACTACAGTCTGCGCCTGCCAAAGGACAAGACAGACCTCTTCCTGCAGAAGAAAGAGGCCCTGACGAAGAAGGCGAAGACGTATTATTCGCAAAACAGGTAGAAAAAGTAAAAAGTAAAATGCTCCTGTTTAGTAGAGAGTTGTTATTACTTAAGATATTGAAAGGCTGCGACCGCAGCCTTTCGCTTTGTATACAAAGGCTCATGTGTTTGGGTAACCCCACAACCTTTGGTCGGGACATGCCCAAGGGATTGCCGCTACCAAATATTACGGCATCATAATTGTATAGAATAGTCGTTGATTAGCTTATTTTTGAGACAGGGTTGAGCCCGAAAGAATCTTAATACTACACTATGCGATTATCGCTGCAAGGAGTAATACCAAGGCCGCTGAGAGAAAAGGTAGACACCTATACCTCCGGCATATGGAAGAGTAACGTAAGCCTTAACAGGGGTGACTATGTGTTTGTACAGGCGCCATCGGGCACGGGCAAGACGACACTCGTACACATACTCTATGGCCTGCGGCAGGACTATGACGGGCAGGTGCAGTGGGACAATACGACCCTGCAAAAAGCCAGTGAAGAAGAACTGGCGCAACTGCGCACCAACGGGGTGAGCGTCATCTTTCAGGATATGCGCCTTTTCCCCGAGCTGACGGCATGGGAGAACATAGACATCAAGCGACAACTGACCAATACGGTAACGGAACAACAGGCTACGGAGTGGATGCAGCGACTGGGCATTGCTGATAAGAAGAACTCACCGGGCGCTACCCTCTCGTATGGAGAACAGCAGCGTGTGGCCATCATAAGGGCGCTGCTGCAACCATTTGCGTGGCTGCTGATGGACGAGCCTTTCAGCCACCTGGACCACGCCAACATAGAAAAGGCCATAACCCTGATAGGCGAGGTAGTGCGCCAAAACAATGCAGGGATGCTGCTGGCTGACCTTGATGCTAACACCTATTTCCCTTATACCAAAATGATACTGCTGTGAGTGATACCCCAAACTACATGCTTAAAAAGCTACTGCTGCACAGCCGCAATAACTCGAGGTTGTGGGCTGCGCTGGTGGCGCTGTGCGTAGGCACTACCCTGCTGCTGCTCACGGTATTGATATGGTGGAACTTCAGAGAGCTGCTGTATGGTAAGAACCAAAATGACAGCCTGGGCAGCACCTTTATGATCATAGGCAAGAAGGTGACCGACCAGAATATGGGTGTGAAGAATGCCACTGTATTTACTGATGCTGATATCACCGAAGTGAAGCATGCACCGCAAGTGCAGGATGTGGGCGTGATATCGTCGAACCAGTTTCCGGTGTATGCAATGATGGGTGGTAACCTGGCCTTTGCTACTGATCTGCCGCTGGAAAGCGTGCCGGATAATTTTATAGACAAGCTGCCTAAGGAATGGGTGTGGCACCCCGGCGACAGAGAGCTGCCGATAATAGTTTCTGCTCAATTCCTGGATATCTATAATTATGTGTTTGCGCCGAGCCAGGGGTTACCGCAGCTATCTGAAACATCGGTGAAGGCGATAGCGCTGAACCTGAAGGTGGGCGGACCGGAGCGCTACGAGACGGTGACTGCGCGTGTGGTGGGCTTCTCAGACAGGATAGGGTCGGTACTGGCGCCGCAATCGTTTATAGACTATGGCAATAAGAAGTATGGCAAACCAGGTGTGGCCAGCACTACCTCTCAATTGATCCTAAAAACCGGCGACCCATCGGATACAAAATTCACGGACTATATACAGCTACACAGCTACAGCACCAACAGTCAGAATCTGCGCTGGAGCAAGATGCGCGCCATAGTAGAAGTAGTCACCACTGCTACGGGTGTGCTGGCACTGCTGCTGATGGGTATCAGCACCATGGTGTTTATACTCTTCATAGAGCTGACCATAGCGCGTGCACAGGCATCGCTGACGCTGCTGATGCAGATAGGCTATAGCCCTGCAAGGCTGAGTAAATTTATGAGCAGCCGCTTTCTGCCGCTGGTGATGGGAACGCTACTGGCATCTATGCTGATAGCGATGGTGGTGCAGTACGTTGCCTCCGTTCAGGCAAAGGCACAGCAGCTAACACTACCGGAACTGCCGGGGTGGCCTGTGTGGGCGGCACTGGTATTGAGCACACTGATACTCGTAGTGCTGATATCGAGGTCTGTGAGTGGCGCGATACGGAGGTGAGAAAGAAATGTGATGGAATGTGATGGAATCCGGCAATGTGATTCCAGGTGTCCGGTAGTACAGATCTTTTTCGGGTGTTACAAACGCCCTAGCTAACATCTGCCTTGCAAAATCGGACGAGCGTGTTAGTGCAACCGTACTCCGGCAAGCTCAGTATAAATTCAAAAGATTGCTCCTACCGCTTTTTCTTGGGGGCTACAAGTGTGTAGGAATGGGATATTTGTTCCTTTAGTTCTTTGCCTGTCATGGTGCCATTGACAATAATGGTGTTCCAGTGTTTTTTATTCATGTGGTAGCCGGGGATAACACAGTCGTATTCTTCACGTAATTCTATGGCGCGTTCGGGATCGCACTTCACGTTGAATTGTAAGGGCTGGCTAAGAAGGCTCATGAGTAAAAACAGCTTGCCATGTATTTTAAACACCAGCGTCTCCTCACCGAAAGGAAAGCCTTCTTCCACCTCAGGCAGCGACAAAGCATATAGTCTTATATCTTCGATATTCATTGATACGAAAATAATATTATTCCCGCATTATTTATTGGTGCCACTCCGGTTATGTGAAAATGATGGCTTTGTTACTTTTTTTATTATCCGCTACAAGGGGTTTTATCGTAGTCTAAATTGTAGGTATTCGCTAACAATAAAAAAACAAAAACATGGAAAACACATTTGCAACAGAAGCACAGGAAGCCATCGTAGTATCTGCAGAAGAAAAAGAACTGCATGAGCATGTAGAAATGGACGAAACTGAAATGACACCGGGTGACGAAGAAGAGCACGAAGGTGAAGAACTGCACGAAGAAGATGAAGAACTGCACGAAGAAGAAAGTGATGAAGATGCAGCGTAATTAGCTTCCAGTTTTAAGATTTAGCAGTATAGCCGGCCTGTGGCCGGCTATACTGCTTTATTGAGTGGGGCCGGCGGCCAATTCTGCATTATATGATGGTTAACCTGCCCGGAGCTGCGCATCCGTGAGGCAGGCAACAAAACAATAATTATTATTTAATTGTAAATTTTTTCTTCATATTTTTTATATTGCGGGTAACGTATCTACCTTCACTAAGTAAATGAGACAATAAGCCTTCTTTACCGCGTTTTGTGTTCGGATCTTTTTGTTGATCTTTTGACCTGAATTATGTCTTTACTGAAACGAATCAACCAATATAATGCCGGCATACCAGAGCAGCTGCATGAATTTAAATGGGCTGCTATGCAGGAAAGTGCCTTCAGGTTTTATCGCGGTACCTGCCACCTTTTTGCGGAGGATTTTGTAAAACTATACAAGTATAAGCCGAAGGTAAAGAGCTGGATATGCGGAGACCTTCATTTTGAAAATTTCGGATCTTATAAAGGAGACAACAGGCAGGTATATTTTGATCTAAATGATTTTGACGAAGCTATACTGGCGGGACCTGAGCCGGAAATAACAAGATTTCTTACCAGCATTATCATTGCTGCTGACGAGATGAATGTGCCTTCGGTAAAACTGCATAAGACGCTACATGACATCATGCAGACCTATACCACTACCCTGCTAAAGGGTAAGGCCTTGATGCTGGAAGCAGACGTAGCCAAAGGACCATTCAAGAGATTCTTTCTGCAGATGAGTACGCTGGACAGGCAGAACTTTATAGCGAAGCGAACGGTAAAGCAAAAAGGCGTATTGCTTATAAAGACTGATGGAGCGCGCTACCTTCCCATAGACGAAGAGCACAAAATATCCATTTACGAGAGCCTCTCTACCCTACTGAGCACACACCCGCACTATGCCCACCTGGTGTTTGAAGATGCGGCCATACGCATAGCCGGCACAGGCAGCCTGGGGCTGGAGCGATATGCCGCACTGTTCTTCTCCAAGAAAAAAGGCAAGAGGTATCTCGTTGACATAAAACAAGCCAGGGCATCCTGCTACCATGATCTGATCAACACGAGGCAGCCGAGATTTAAGAATGATGCGGATCTTATACTGACAGCAGGCAACTTGTTGCAGTTTAATTCTCCCGCGCTAGGCGCAGCCATGAAAATGAACAATAAGTGGTTTGTAGTGAAGGAGTTGCAGCCGCTTGCGGACAAAATGGCCATAGAAAACTTTAAAAACGACTACAGTTCATTTGCCGAGACGGCACAAGAAATGGCTGTGCTGGCGGCGTATGCACACCTGCGTAGCAGCGGCCGCATGGGATCATCGACAGCGGATGAACTGATGCGCTTTGCCGATAAAAAGCAATGGCAAAAAGACATTATAGACCTCAGCGGTACACTGGCTGTCAAAAATGAGAAGTACTACAAAACTTTCTGTAAGGCCGTGGCTATGTAGTCATAGAATAGTGAACCCGCCATCTTTTTCAAAATAGGTATTGAGGCCAAAAATGGGTGGTGGTTTTTAGGCTAACAATTCTCGCTCATCGGCTGTGAGAAGTACTAATTTTACATTCTCGACACACGCATACGATCATTCGAACAATGTACATCAAAATGCAATATGATAGTTAGTCAGTATTACGTACATTTTAAAGGCAATGACGAGGGCCGGTAATAACAGAAACCACCCTCTCTTCTTGACACCATCTTCCAGGTGCCTGCTGCGTTGTGTTCTGACAAATGACCATATACAAGCTATAAACAGCAATGGGCCTGTAATGGCCACGATGGTTTTATCACGAGAGATATAGAACAGCATAAATACCGCAAAGAACAATACCAGGTAAACCCACCTGTACCTGTCTGTGAGTTTTGTAGGTTTTCCCATCTCGGTTACGGGCATGATATTATTCAGGGAAGCTATCAGCTGTTCGCGCGACTCTACAGCCGGGGGGATAGTGATCACGCGATTATCTATACCGCCCGTAATAATTATGGTCCCGTTGGGGCGCTTACCAACCTCTCTTATTTCCAGGTAAGAAAATTCGATGTCCTTCAAACCATATTGCTTTGCGGCTAAAGTATCATCAGTAATGGTGAGGAGGAATGTCCCTTCAACATTATCCTGCTTTCTGTATGCCCTGTAAATACGTGAAAATACAGAATAGGCCACCAGCGGCACCCAGATCATCCAGAAGCGGCTACCCAGCGTGGTGCCTGCACTGCGGTAATAGACATAAAAGAACAAGCCCAGGTAAAATATCATTATTGGCAGATTGAGCAATAATGATTGCCTTGCTATAACAGACCTTTTTACCGGTTCAAGACGGTATTCCTCTATGCGCATTCCTAAAAATAAGGATAAAAATGCTATTCTAAGCCATCTGCATTTCGGCGGCATAGTGCGTCTCTATGTCCCGGAATACCTGCTCTATCTCCTCAATGCTTTCGGTAGTGACCAAACGGGTACGGAATTCTTTAACATGGCTCAACCCTTTGAGGTAGCTAGCATAATGCGGGCGCATCTCCAGTACGCCAAGTTTAGGCCCCTTCCACCTTATAGCACCATAAAAATGCTTACGCACAGCGTCCAACCGCTCCGCAATTGTAGGAGGATCCAACAGGTCGCCTGTAGCGAAATAATGCTTGATCTCGCGAAATATCCACGGGTAGCCGATGGCTGCACGACCGATCATGATACCGTCTACACCGTAGCGATTTTTATATTCCAACGCCTTTTGAGGACAGTCTATATCTCCGTTACCGAATATGGGAATATGAATACGTGGGTTATTCTTTACTTTAGCAATAAGCGTCCAGTCAGCTTCGCCTTTATATAGTTGAGCGCGAGTGCGGCCATGTATGGTAAGTGCCTTGACACCTATATCCTGCATGCGCTCGGCAACCTCTTCAATGTTTTTGGTATTATCGTCCCAGCCCAGACGCGTCTTCACCGTTACCGGCAGCGTGGTACTGCGGATGCATGCCTTCGTAAGACGCACCATTAGTTCGATATCCTTCAGCACTCCTGCACCGGCGCCCTTGCAGACTACCTTCTTAACCGGGCAGCCAAAATTAATATCGAGCAAGTCGGGAGCGGTGGTGTCTACTATTTTGGCTGACATAGCCATAGCATCTTCGTCGCCACCGAATATCTGTATACCAATAGGTTTTTCGTAATCAAATATATCGAGCTTCTGCCTGCTCTTGATAGCATCACGTATCAAACCTTCAGACGAGATGAACTCAGTGTACATCAGGTCTGCACCATTTTCCTTACATACTGCACGGAAGGGCGGATCGCTCACATCCTCCATAGGCGCCAGCAGCAGTGGAAACTCCCCTAATTCTATATTACCGATCTTTACCATTTGAAGGGTGCAAAGGTACGGAATTATTCAGTTGTCAGTCCTCAACTATCCGTTTTCAATCCTGAGCATTGTGGCAGATGCGGGTTAAACATGCACAAGCGCACAGATATTGTTTTATTTTTGAAAGCTATGCCCGAGTTTATTGCCAAGCTATCTGATCGCCGGATAGAAGGCATATTGTTTTGCGGATGGGGCGCATTTATCCGTTGGGTTTTCAGTGGGTTTAAGAAGCCATACCGCTTTTATTGTTAAGATGACGATGGCATAACAACGGTTTACAGGATCACAGGATCAGCGATAACCATAATACTCGTCCTCATCTGGTACCTTTTACTTCACGCCTATACTCTAACTAATGTCTGACCATCAATCGGCGAAGTAGGTATTAGCAACGACCTCGTCGTCGCTGCCAACAACAGGTGAAGTCATGACCATAAAATCGCGGCCATTGTTAGTTTTCGAGAACTCGATATGATACTGGCGGTTGCCTATCTGAACGACAACATCATTATCATCGTAATAGTCGCCTTTGATCAATATCCAATGTTCTGTAGATACTTTTTTGTTGTATCGGTTGCTATATGCCTCAACAGTATGGTTCTTGTAAAAAGTGAGACTCACTGTATTTTCGGCACCTGAGTTTATGTAAGTAGACTGGCCGGTCCATGTCCTTTTTGATGGACCAGTAAGGCGGTACATAATATCCTGCCCCTGGGCCAGGTAAGACATGCCTATGAGCATGATAGTGAAAAAGAAACGCATAACGGGATTTTGGGCACTAATATAATGTACGATTCCTTAATATTCTAGTGTCAAAAGGAGGAGAAAGTTAAGAGGCCTCACCCTAACACTCTCCAAAAGCGAGGGACAGGTAATGTCTACGCTATGGCGTGGGGACATCAATACCAGCGCTGCGTTAGTGACCGAGAAGGTGTATGACTGTCTACTACTTCTTTGCCCTTACCACTACATCTACAGCATAAGCGAACAATTTGATCAGCTTGCCTTGCTTTAAAGCAATGAGGTGGTTTTCTTTGGGTAATGCAGCAATATCTATGCTGTTGTGCTTCTTATCTACAGATGCCTGCTGCAGCACATTGCCTTTTGCATCCATAACATACACATCAGCCTTTGTGCGGGCCAAGCCGGAAAAAACGACATTATCTCCCTTTATGTCGATATTAGCTGCAGGTGTTGCAGGACGCGCTGTGGCTGGCGTCTTTCTGTCGCCAAGAGAGCGGGCATTGAGGCTCAGAGCCATTGCTGATAATGCGATCGTAACCATTAACTGTTTCATAAATGTAGTTTTTAAGTTTGTACATGTATGACGAACGAAGCACAGTTTTTGTTACAAAATATTGAAAATATTTTTTTGAGGGCCCAACGCCTATTGATAATCAATGCTTAGTGATCTCCTGCGATACCACTCCATTTCCGGAAGATACAGTGACAACATAAGTGCCCGGCACGAGCGATGAAACATCTATGGTGGTCTCGTGCCGGCGTACATTTTTATGCAGCACGGCTCTGCCTGTGACAGAGTAAATGGTCACCTCCCTAACATCATCGCCCTCAATGGTCAGCGCATCATTTACAGGATTGGGATAGATATTGACCTCCGGGGTAAGCTCGTGAACAAGATGCTGAGTGGCTGTTGGCACCATAGTGCCCATAGCCCTGCGGGAGAACCAAATATTCAGAGCACCTGTGCGCACATCGCCCCATACGGCACTCATGGTGTCATTAGCCATTGCGACGTTCATAAAATCGTTGCCATTGCCCGACAAATAGACACTATCGTAAGCGACGATGGTATCTGATATCCGAAAATTTGGCGAAAAACCAGCCGAATCGTGCCACCTGACCGCGCCCCATATTTCCGATGGCTGGCTATAACCTGTACCCGGTGCGTTTCTACGGTCCCGCCAAGCAGCTATGATATTGCCATGCTCGTCAAAGTTGCTCCACACCAGGTCCTGCATTTTGCCATTAGCCGTTGCGTCATCGTTCACCCGAACGGGGCTTGTCCATGTGGCGCCTGCATCAAAAGTTTGCAGGTAGTATACATCAAGATCGCCCAGCAAATTGCCAATAACAAAGAGTGCGTAATGCTGGTTGTTGGTAGGGTCGCAGATCATTCGCGCTCCGGCCTTGGCCAGTGTATCTGTTCCGCCCGCCCCTATGACAGTGTATGCTGTATGGTAATTGAATGAGTTGGCTCCTGTATGCGAAGCCAGTATGTAACGGGGGTAAATACTTTCTGAAGGCAGATATGTGGGGTATATGCAATGAAAATTGCCGGCAGAGTCGACTGCCGGGGCAGCCATGGGTGCCTTGATGACATTGCCGACCAAATACCCGGTAGAGTCGATATAACGAAAGGCTGACCATGTAACACCATGATCCCAGGAACGAACGAAGTAAGGCCTGTTAAGAAGTGATATCCATGAAGGTGGTTTGGTGGTGATATACAAAGTATCAGCACCGGTGGTATTATTGCTTACCGTGAGCCATGGCCTATCGATCGGCTCCTTTGACCCGTCTGAAAATACGGTGATAGCTGGTGAAGGTGTTCCCCAGGTGAGGCCGCCATCGGTAGACCTGACCACATATACCGCGCCCGAATCGGGTGTTTTACGGGAGTCGATGTAGCTGGCATACAGGTCGCCTGCCGGGCCAAATGCCATAGATATATCTGCCGACTCATAAGTGGCCGAATAATGTGGCAACAATACAGGAGCACTCCAGGTGGTGCCACCGTCGAACGAGGTTTTGACTTTGATGGTAGTGTGTGAAAAAGCCACATAGCCCATCCATGCCACTACGATATGATCTGCATTGTGGGGGTCGACGGCCATGTAAGGCTCCCCTTCGAAAACAGCCCCCCCTGAAACATCTTCATTCTGAGCCATTAAGGCCAGTGGGGACAAAATAGCTAAGGCAACAAACAAGTATATCAATTGCTTCATCATCTATATGACTTTATGAGCCCATTTTGGTTTAACACTCATTAAAATTACCTATATTTTGAATGAATTATGGTCCGGCAATTCTACAGTTATCCACATTTAACGTACGGGCCCTGCGCGCAATGACATTACACCACCAATCGGCCATCAACAAAGAGTACATTTGCGACAATGGCAAAGGAGAAATCGACGGAGACCCCGTTAATGAAACAGCACAACGAGATAAAGGCAAAATATCCCGATGCTGTTTTGCTATTTCGTGTAGGCGACTTTTATGAGACCTTTGGTGCTGACGCCATCATTGCATCTAAAGTTTTGGGTATAACCCTCACCAAGAGGGGTAATGGCGCCGCGACATTTATAGACCTCGCGGGCTTTCCGCACCACTCGCTGGATACCTACCTGCACAAACTGGTAAAGGCGGGCTATCGTGTAGCGATATGCGACCAACTTGAAGACCCGAAGCTAACGAAAGGTATAGTGAAACGTGGTGTGACCGAACTTGTAACGCCAGGCGTAGCTACCAGCGATAAACTACTGGAGAACAGGACCAATAATTTTCTGGCAGCCCTGTATCTGGGCGAGCCGCAATGCGGAATTGCCTTTCTGGATATAACAACCGGTGAATTTTATGCGGCAGAGGGCAATATGGAATACATGGACAAGCTGATACAGAGCTTTCAGCCATCTGAGATATTGCTGTCGAAGTCGCAAGTGAAGAAGTTCAGGGAACAGTTTGATACTAAGGTGTATACCTTTCAGCTGGATGAGTGGATATTCAAGGAGCAGTATACCTATGACCTGTTGCTGCAACACTTCCAGACCCTGTCGCTAAAGGGATATGGAGTGGAGGACATGCATGCTGCCATAATAGCCTGCGGTGCTGCGCTGCACTACATTAAAGACACGGAGCATACACAGCTGCAGCACATCAATACACTGCAACGCATATCATCGGGCGACTTTATGTGGATGGACCGCTTCACGATCCGTAATCTGGAACTGCTGAG
>Ga0164297_10000056_pt1 | contig 133997 bp, 135 predicted proteins | sample GEODES058metaG_FD_113539 | JGI IMG/M metagenome (GOLD analysis project Ga0164297, IMG submission 113539) | Dystrophic lake water microbial communities from Trout Bog Lake, Wisconsin, USA - GEODES058 metaG | ecosystem: Environmental > Aquatic > Freshwater > Lake | place: USA: Trout Bog Lake...
CCGTTAAGTTTATTCGGCAAAATCCGGCGCTGGTTCAAAAACGGAGCCACAGTTTTAGCCGGACGGAAAACGGATGAAAAAGCTTCCCCAAAAATTCTCTGGTAATTTTAATTTGCCTCGGTAACGAGGAACGACGTATTGGCAGCCGCCTTGATTTCCACGTTCTTCAAACTTGCGGGAACCAGACAAAAATCGCCGGACTTTAGTTCCGCCACAATTCCACTGCTGTCGTCAGAAATTTTCGCCGCACCTTTGGTGACAGCGATGATGCGCAGACATTGGCCGGACAATTTCACGGAACCAGCGTTTTCAAACACCAGTTCTTGCACATTGAACAGCGGGTCTTCCACCAGTTGACGGAATTTGAAATTCGGTCCCTGCCGATAATTCGCCGGCACGAGCTTCGGCTCGAAGTCATTGAAATCAATGCTCGCGAGCGATTGCGCAATGTGCAATTCGCGCGGTTTGCCATCAAGCCCAACGCGATTCCAGTCGAACACGCGATACGTCGTGTCGGAATTTTGCTGGATTTCAAAAATCACCAAGCCATCTCCAATTGCGTGAACGCGGCCGCTCGGCAAAAACATCGTGTCGCCCGTTTTGACCGGAATCCGGTGGAAACAATCAGCCACAGTGCCGTCGGAAATTTTCTTTTCAAATTCCGCACGCGTGACGCCATTTTTCAGACCGACATACAAACTCGCGTCCGGCGCGGCATCGGCGATGAACCACATTTCCGTCTTCGGCTCACCTTTGAGTTCGGTGGCCTTGCTCGCGGGCGGATGGACTTGCAGCGATAATTTTTCGCGCGCGTCGAGAATTTTGCAGAGCAATGGAAAACGGCCTTCCGCCGCCGGCTTCGCGTCGCCGAGAATTTCCGCCGCGTGGCTTGCCATCAGCCAGCGTAAATCTTTGCCAGCGAGCGGGCCATTGGCGATAACACTTGCATCGCCGGGGCGATCAGAAATTTCCCACGATTCGCCAATCGGTTTCCCCGCAGGAATTCTTTTAGCGAACAGCCGTTCCAGTTCGCGTCCGCCCCAGATGCGGTCCTTGAAAATCGGCTCAAATACAAATGGATAAAGCATGTTCAGGCGGCGACGGCGGTTGCGGCATCACGCGGCGGTCGCATTTGCGCGGCGTCATCGGCTTTTTCCGTGAAATGGCCGTGCGCACGAAATTTTGCATAGCGCTTCTTCAATCGTTCCGGCACGGGCATCGCGAGAATTTCTTCGAGATGTTTGACCAAGTGCGTTTTCAAGGTCGCGGCAATTTCCGACGGATCGGTGTGCGCGCCGCCAAGTGGTTCGGGAATGATTTCGTCCACCAATTTTAATTCCAGCAAATCCTTGGCCGTGATGCGCAGCGCGGCGGCAGCTTTCGCGGCATTGGCGCGATCTTTCCACAAAATCGCCGCACAACCTTCAGGGCTGATGACAGAATAATAAGCGTTCTCCAAAATCAAAACGCGGTCGGAAACGCCAATGCCGAGTGCGCCGCCAGAACCACCTTCGCCAATGACGGCGCTGATAATCGGCACTTCGAGCAAGGTCATTTCGCGCAGGTTCACAGCGATAGCTTCGGAAATATGGCGTTCTTCCGCACCGACGCCGGGATACGCGCCTGCCGTGTCAATTAGCGTGATAATGGGCAGGCCAAATTTGTTCGCTAGCTTCATCAGGCGAAGCGCTTTGCGGTAACCTTCGGGATGCGCGGAACCGAAGTTGCGCAAAATATTTTCCTTGGTGTCGCGACCTTTTTGCGTGCCAATCACCAAGACGTGGTGTCCGGCCAGACGCGCGAAACCGCAGACCATTGCGTGATCGTCGGCAAACAGACGGTCGCCATGTAGTTCCTGAAAATCCGTGAACGTTTTCTCAAAATAATCGAGCGTGTAAGGCCGTTTGGGATGGCGCGCAAGCTGAACACGCTGCCACGGCGTGAGGTTGAGAAAAATTTGACGACGTGTTTCCTGAATCTTTTTCTCGATGAGCAGAATCTCCTCCTCGAAGCTGATGCCGAGCGAATGTTTCTCGGGATGCGCGCGGAGTTCGTCCAGTTTATTCTGCAATTCGATGATGGGCTTTTCGAAGTCGAGCCGATGTTTCATGCGTTGGAAATACTAGCGGTTTGGGACGGGTAATCAATGCGGAATTCAGGTCGATAAATAGCGAAAGGCCGGACTTGCGTCCGGCCTTTGCGGTGATGAGGTTAAATACGCCTTCACCGAGGCGCTCAGAAGGGCGATGCGACCAACTTGGGGTCGCTGTCCGAGCCGCACCGCAAGCAAAACCTCTATGCCAACCCTAAACGGACAGCGAAATCTTCAAATAACGATTCTTGAGACGTTGCCGTCACAAAAAGGTTCAAACTATTTTCAAAAATCTTCTCAACCACCAACACTTTAATAGACACCTAAATAACCGTTTGGTTACAAGAAAAAACAGCGAAATAAAAATCGGGAGGAACGCCGTGAGCATTCCTCCCGATTTAAGATTCAACTTTTATTTTATCACCTGTGGCTCGTGCCATTCGTGGCCGGTTTGCGCCAGCAGATCATCAGCGGCGATCGGCCCCCACGTGCCGGCGGCGTAAAATTCGCGGTTCGTCAGCGGCTTGCCTTCCCAGCCGGCGCGAATGTCGTCGGCAATCTTCCACGCGGTTTCAACTTCGTCACGGCGGATGAAAAGCGTCGCGTCGCCGGCGATGGCTTCGAGCAAAAGCCGTTCGTAAGCTTCGGGCGTGTAAGCGCCAAATTCCGCGTCGTAGCTAAAATGCATCCGCACGGGGCGCACGCCGATGGCGAGGCCTGGAATCTTGCCATTGAAATGCAGCGAAATACCTTCGTTCGGCTGCAAACGCAGCGTGAGTGCGTTGGCGTCGAGATGCGAACCGCATTGCGCGGCGAACAAAACATTTGGCGTGGGACGGAATTGAATCCGCACTTCGCTCGCGCTTTGCGGTAAATTTTTACCGGTGCGCAGATAAAACGGCACGCCGCTCCAGCGCCAGTTATCAATTAATAATTTAAGTGCGACGAAAGTTTCGACGTTTGAATCCGGCTTCACTTTGACTTCCTGCCGATAACCGGGGCGCATCTCGGTGCCAACCGCGCCGGCGAAGTATTGGCCGCGCACAATTTGCTTCGCGACATCTTCCGGCGTGAGCGGGCGGATGGATTTGAGTAACTTCACTTTCTCATCGCGCACCGCCTCGGCTTCCAATGAAACCGGCGGTTCCATCGCGATGAGCGACAGCACTTGCAGCATGTGGTTCTGCACCATGTCACGCAGCGCACCAGCTTCTTCATAGTAGCCGCCGCGCTCGCCCACGCCGATTTTTTCGGAAACGGTTATTTGAATTGAGTCAACGGATTCGCGGTTCCAGAGGCGCTCGAAAATGGAATTGGAAAAGCGGAACATCAAAATGTTCTGCACGGTTTCCTTACCGAGATAATGGTCAATGCGGAAGACCTGCGATTCGTGCGCGTAACGAGTTAATTCCTGATTCAGCTTATGCGCGGACTGAAGGTCGTGACCAAACGGTTTTTCCACCACCAACCGCTGCCAACCGGGACCGTCACGTTTCAAGAGTTTAGAGCGATGCACTTGTTCGACAACTTCGCCAAATTGGCTTGGCGAAATCGCGAGGTAAAACAACAAGTTGTCGCGCAAAGCGGGATTGCCGAACGAACTCAATTGCTTCTCCAGCTTTGCGTAAGCCGCGTCTTCGGTTAGATCGCCAACGCAGTAAAAAATATTTTCTGCGAACGCCGCCCAGACTTTTTCGTCCACCGGTTTGGTGCGGGAAAATTGGTCGAGCGCCGTGCGCAATTCCTGCCGCCACGAGGCGTCGGTTTTTTCGCGCCGCGCAAAGCCGATGACGCGGAACGTCTCCGGCATCTGCTTATCTTTGAACAAATGATAGAGCGCGGGAATAAGTTTGCGCGCGGTCAAATCGCCGCTCGCGCCAAAAATGACGATGGAGCACGCGTCGAGGTTTTTGCGGTCGCCGTTGCCGCCGTTGGTCTTGGCTGGTGAATTCAAGATTCGCATGGCCGCAACTTTCGCGCAAATGGCGGCGAATTTCAACTCTGCTTATGTTTTAGTTACCAAAATGTCATGAAATAATCAGCGGTTAATGATGAGAAACATTCACCGCGACCAGCTTATCCTCGAAACAAAAACTTTTTGGCTCGCTTCGGCAGAAATTTTTCCGCAGAATTTTCGAGCGCGAGCATGAAAGCAAAAATCATCATCACACCCAAGAAAGCGGTCGTTGACCCGCAAGGCATCACCGTCAAAAAAGCCCTCGAACACATGGGCTACTCCGGCGTCACCGGCGTCCACATCGGCAAATACATCGAGATTGACCTCGCGCCCGGCACGGACAAGGCGGCTGCGAGCAAGGCGTTGAACGACGCGGCCCACAAGCTCCTCAGCAACCCAGTGATTGAAGATTACAAACTCGAAATTTCTGAATAGCCACCGAGACACAGAGAACACAGAGAAAAATTATTGGTGGCCGTGCGCAAGCACCTCTGTGCGCTCTGTGCCTCTGTGGCAAAAATCAAAATGAACTTTTCAGTTTTACAATTTCCCGCCAGCAACTGCGACCAGGACGCCGTCCACGCCGTGCGGCACTTCGGTCATTCCGCGCGCCTCGTCTGGCACAAGGACGCCTCGCTCGGCGACGCCGACTGCGTCATCGTGCCCGGCGGTTTCAGCTACGGCGATTATCTGCGCTGCGGCGCGATCGCGCGGTTCAGCCCCGTGATGCAGGCCGTGAAACAATTCGCCGACAACGGCGGCCTCGTCATCGGCATCTGCAACGGCTTTCAAGTCCTGACCGAATCGCACCTGCTCCCCGGCGCGCTCATCCGCAACCGCGACCTGCAATTCCACTGCGAAAACATCTTCCTCAAGACCGCTACGAACGATTCGCCGTTCACCAGCCAGATTCCGGCGGGAAAAATTCTCCGCGTGCCCATCGCGCACGGCGAAGGTTGCTACTTTGCCGACGAAGAAACGCTCGCGAAGCTCAAGGCCAACAACCAAATCCTCTGGCAATACTGCGACGCCACCGGAAACCTGACCGACACCGCGAATCCCAACGGCGCGCTGCTGAACATCGCCGGCATCTGCAATGAAAAGCGCAACGTGGCCGGCCTGATGCCGCATCCCGAACGCGCCTGCGAACCGCTGCTCGGCAGCGACGACGGCAAATGGATTTTCGAAAGCATCTTCGCCGCGTTGAAGAATAAAACCGTCGCAGCGGCTTAAATAAACTCAAATGTCCCCTGAAGAGCTCAACACCCTGTTGAAATCGCTTCGTGCCTTGCCGCATGAAACCGAATGGGTGGAGTTCAAACATAACGACGCAGAACCGGAAGAAATCGGAGAATACATTTCTGCACTGTCAAATTCGTCTGCGCTCTTGGGCAAAGATGCGGGTTATATCGTTTGGGGAATAGAAAACGGAACACACCGTGTTCTGGGCACGAGTTTTAAGCCTCGCCAAAGGAAAGTAAATGGTCAGGAATTGGAAAGCTGGCTTACCCAGCACCTGACTCCGCGCATTCACTTTCACATCCACGAATTTGAGGCCGAAGGATTATCCATTGTCCTCTTTGAAATTTGCGCTGCTAATCACACACCAGTCCGCTTCAAAGATACAGAATTTATTCGGGTGGGGAGCTACAAGAAAAAGCTGAAAGAATATCCAGAAAAGGAACGTGCTTTGTGGCAAAGATTTTCGCGCACACCTTTTGAAAAGGGTATCGCTAAACGCAATGTATCAGGCGACGAGGTTTTGTCGCTGCTCGAATACCCAAAATACTTTGAAATGGTCGGGCTCGCACTACCTGCCAACAAGCAGGGAATTCTTGAGCGACTCAAAGTGGAGCATTTTCTTACCAGCAAGGGTGACGACCATTTCGACATCACCAATTTAGGCGCAATTCTCTTTGCAAAACAATTAAGCGATTTTGAATCGCTTGCTCGCAAAGCGATTCGTGTCATCCGCTACAAAGGAGTAAATCGCGTTGAAACGGTCAAAGAAAAGCCTGGTGTAAAAGGCTACGCCTCAGGATTTGAAGGCTTGATCGGCTATATCAACGATCAACTGCCGAGAAATGAGGTCATTGGCCAGGCGCTTCGCAAGGAAGTGCCGATGTATCCCGAACTGGCAATTCGCGAGCTTGTGCCCAATGCGCTCATCCATCAAGACTTCTCCATCACCGGCAGCGGACCGATGGTTGAGATTTTTGATGACCGCTTGGAAATAAGTAATCCAGGCCAACCGTTGATTGATCCTCTCCGCTTCATTGACCATTCACCTCGCTCCCGAAATGAAGACCTCGCCAGTGTCATGCGACGCCTCCATATTTGCGAGGAGCGCGGCAGCGGAATTGACAAGGTGATTTTCCAAATCGAGTTCTATCAATTGCCTGCGCCCGATTTTCGGGTTGATGAAACGCACACGCGGGTGGTGCTTTTTGCCCAGCAGAAACTTTCAGGGATGGATGCAAAAGACAAAGTGCGAGCGTGCTACCAACACGCGTGTTTGGAGTTTGTCTCAAACCGTCAGATGACCAATACTTCGTTGCGAAAGCGATTTTCGATTACTGACGAGAACTATCCTGCTGCATCTCGCATTATTTCTGACACGATTGAAGCTGGGTTGATTAAGCGGCACGACCCGGAAAGCGCTTCTAGAAAACATGCAAAATACATTCCATTTTGGGCGTAATTCCTTATGTGCTGGTCATGTAACTGGACTGCCTTAAAAAATGTTAAACAATGTTAAAAGCCCTTAAAAACCAGCGAAATCTTATGTGATTCCAAATATAGGAATCTAGAAATATAGAAAATTTGAATCCCATGACCGAACCCGCCATCACCCCAGAGTTGGTTGCCAAACACAACCTCACGCCGGAAGAATACGCCCACGCCGTGGAGATCCTCGGCCGCACGCCGAGCTACACCGAACTCGGCATCTTTTCCGTGATGTGGAGCGAGCATTGCAGCTACAAAAACACCAAGCCGCTGCTCAAGACCTTCCCCACCAAGTCGCCCAAGATCCTCGTCGGCGCGGGCGAGGAAAACGCAGGCATCATTGACATCGGCGACGGCATCGCCATCGCGTTCAAGATCGAATCGCACAACCATCCAAGCGCGGTCGAGCCGTTTCAGGGCGCGACCACCGGCGTCGGCGGCATCGTGCGCGACATCTTCACGATGGGCGCGCGCCCGGTCTGCGCGGTCAACTCGCTGCGCTTCGGCGAACTCACCGATCCCGCCGTGCGCCGGCTGTTCAGCGGCGTCGTCAGCGGCATTGCGCATTACGGGAATTGCTTCGGCATCCCGACCGTCGCGGGCGAGGTGTATTTCGACAAGACGTATCAGGGCAATCCGCTCGTCAACGCGTTCTGCCTCGGCGTGCTGCGGCACGAACAGATCACGCGTGGCGCGGCCAAGGGCGTGGGCAATCCCGTGTTTTACGTCGGCCCGGCGACGGGTCGCGACGGGCTCGCCGGCGCGGCGTTTGCGTCGCAGGATTTGACCGAGGAATCCGCCGAGCAACAGCGCGGCGCGGTGCAGGTCGGCGATCCGTTCATGGAAAAACTCGTGTGCGAAGCGTGCCTCGAATTGCTCGCCACCGGCGCAGTCGCCGGCATGCAGGACATGGGCGCGGCGGGTTTGACTTGTTCCACCCGCGAAATGGCCGCGCGCGCCGGCACGGGCATCGAGATCGAACTCGACAAAGTTCCGCAACGCGCCGCGAACATGAGCAGCTACGAGCTGATGCTCTCGGAATCGCAGGAGCGCATGCTCATCATCGTCCACAAAGGCCGCGAAGAGGAAGTGAAACGGATTTTCGACAAGTGGGATTTGCCGTGGGCCGAGATTGGCATCATCACCGACACCGGCCACATGAAGGTGCGCCACGGCGGCAAACTCGTCGTGGACATTCCTGCGAAGAAAATCGCCGACGAATCGCCGGTGTATCAGCGCGAAGCGATTGAGCCTGCTTACATCGCGGAAGTGAAAGCGTTCCGCCTTGATGGCATCGCCGACACGACTGCGCCCGCTGATGTGTTGAAAAAGCTGCTCGCGTTCCCGAGCATCGCTTCCAAGAACTGGGTTTATCGCCAATACGATCATCAAGTGCGCGACGGCTCGGTGGTTCTGCCCGGCAGCGACGCCGCCGTGATTCGCATTAAGACGGATTCATTGCCGGTGATGAGCGCGGAGCTCGCCGCCAAAGTCGGCGACGCGAAAGTTTCCGAAAAACTCATCGCCATGACCGTGGATTGCAACGGCGGCTACGTTTATCTGGATCCCTACGAAGGCGCGAAAGCCGCCGTGGCCGAGGCGTGCCGCAACCTGGCTTGCTCTGGCGCGATTCCGCTGGGCGCGACGGACAATCTTAACATGCCCAGCCCGCTCAAGCCCGAGCTGTTCTGGCAGATCAAGGAATCCGTGCGCGGCCTGGCGGAAGGTTGCAAAGCCTTCAACGCGCCCGTCACCGGCGGCAATTGCTCGCTCTACAACCAAAGCCCCGCCGGCCCCATTGATCCGACGCCCACGATTTCCGTCGTCGGCCTCATCGAAAAGCTGGAGCACGTCACCACGCAATGGTTCAAGGACGAAGGCGACGCCATCATCCTGCTCGGCGACGCGGTGGAAGCCACGGCGTTACAAGGCCTCGGCGGCAGCGCGTATCTGCAAGTCGTCCACGGCAAGAAGGCCGGTTCGCCGCCGCGTTGCGATCTCGAAGTCGCGAAGACGCTGCACACCACGCTCATCGGCCTGATCCAATCCGGCCTCGTGAAGAGCGCGCACGATTGCAGCGAAGGCGGCCTCGCCATCGCGCTCGCGGAAAGCTGCATCAGCCAGCTCATCGCCCGCGAAACGCCGCGCCTCATCGGCGCGACAGTTGATTTGAGCGTGCTGAAAGATGTCCGCCTCGACGCCTTGCTCTTTGGCGAAACGCAATCGCGCGTGGTCATCAGTTGCAAACCGCTCGACGCCGTGAAAGTGGTCGAACGCGCCAAGCTCATGGGCGTGCCGGCAGTTCAAATCGGAAAAGTTGGCGGCGACCAGCTGACGGTGAAAACCGCCAGCGGCGAATTCTCCGCCCCGCTCACCGAACTGCACGACGCCTGGTGGAACAGCATCGCCCGCGCGATGGCTTAATCCGCTGTTGAAAACACCTTTGAAACAACGCAACCAATTTACGGTTGCGTTGTTTTAGTTTCATGTCTCCATTCACTCATCTTGTCGGAAGTTGGTTGATTGCGGTTGCGACGACCGACAATCCGCGTGACCGCAAACTGGTGACGCTGGCGGGCGTGCTGCCGGATGTTGATGGACTGGGAGCCGTCGTGGACGTTGTCGGCGCGATGATTTCCGGCAAGGAAAACACGTTTTATTATTACCAACAATATCACCACGTGCTGATGCACGGCTGGCCGGGCGCGATTTTAGTTTCACTGCTCTTAACGTGCTTCGCCCGCAAAAAACTGCCGGTTTTATTTTGTTGTCTGGTCACGTTTCACTTGCACCTGCTTTGCGATTTGGTTGGTTCACGCGGCCCAAGCGCGGGCGACCTGTGGCCGATTTGTTATTCCGAACCGCTTTTCCGCCACCCGATTTGGTTTTGGAAACACCAATGGAAATTGGACGGCTGGCAGAACCAAACCATTTTCATCGTCCTGTTCGTGACGTCGCTCTGGCTCGCCGTCAAACGTGGTTATTCATTCGTGGAAATCTTCAGCCGGCGCGCGGATCAAGTGTTTGTTCAAGTATTGCGAAAGTGGTCCGGTCAATTGCGCAAGTAATCTTCATTCGGCTTTCAGTCGTTTTTTAGCGACTGCAATTCTTTTTCATTTCCCGTCTAATAAAAGTCCGTTTCACCCGTCATCTCTCTGGATGGACGCGGTGCGAATAAAATTAGGGACATGAATATGACCGAAGCCAAGTCGGATTGGATCAAGGCGGCGTTGCGCGAGCACGAGGGCGCGCTGGTGCGCTACGCCGCGCAGATCACGGGCGACCTCGACCGCGCCCGCGACGTGGTGCAGGACACTTTTCTCCGGCTGTGCGCCGAGGAACCGGCCAGGCTCGACGGGCATCTGGCGCAATGGCTGTTCACGGTTTGCCGCAACCGCGCACTCGACATCCAACGAAAGGAACAACGCATGAAACCCTTGGATGACCTTGAACTGGCGACTCGCGCGAGCCGCGAACATTCGCCGTCCGCGCAGGCGGAACAGAACGACAGCGCGGGCCGCGCGCAAAAATTCCTGAAACATCTGCCGCCGAACCAGCAGGAGGTCGTGCGGCTGAAATTCCAAAATGGATTGAGCTACAAGGAAATCGCGGGCGTCACCAATTTGTCCGTGACGAACGTGGGTTTTCTCATTCACACCGCGCTGAAAACGTTGCGGCAGCAAATGACGGAGATGGAAGGAACCATTTAATTCTCAACTGTTATGAAAACGAATCTCGAAAATTTTGACGAAGCCAAGTTGACGGCTTACGCGCTGAACGAACTCGACGCGGCGGAGCGCAGCGAAGTGGAAAAATTTCTCACCGCGAATGCCGATGCGCGGCGCTGGGTGGAAGATGTGCGGCAAACGGTGTTGCAACTGGAGAAGGAATTGCAAGGCGAAGAATGTCCGGCGCTCACGGCGGAACAGTCGCGGGCGATTGCCAAAAAAATCGGCGATGAAAAACCCGCGGCGGGAAAAATAAGCTGGTGGCAATGGCTGCCAAATTTCCGATTGGTCGAGGCGCTGGCGGTGGTTGCCGTCATTGCGGTGATGGCGGCGATGCTGTTGCCTTCGTTGGCGAAAACTAAAGCGAAGGCGCGCCATCTGGCTTTGAATTCACCACAGCAACTTCAACAAAAATCAGCGCCAGTTGCTCCCACCACCACGGCTGCGCCGTCACCAGTGGTTATGCCAGCGGCGCAATCACCAGCACTGTTTGCCGAACAACCGGCCAACACGCCCGCCCGTGCGGATGGTAAATTTGGATTTGATTTGGACGCCTTAAAATCAGCCCCGGCGGCTGGTGATAGCACGTTGGCTTATGACACAGCGGCTAGAGAAAAACTCGCACCACAAAGTGCTCCCGTTGGTTTGGCTATGGGCGGCGCTAATAGCTATGCCGGCGGAACCGCGTTCGGGCTGGACGATGTGCGACAGACTCAAATGCGCGCTTCGAAAGTTATCTCAAGCGTCAATGGTGTTAGCTTTCAACAAGGCGCTTCCGCGCTGACTGCCGATGGCAGCATCAGCGAGTCATTTCGTAATGGAACCGCTGCATCCGATGCAATTTCAGCGAAGCTATTTGCTGGTGCAAAAGATGAACTAGCCGAACAGGAGCTTGCTGATGTGCCGACGCAAAATAATTTTTACCGCTTGGTGAACAGCCCTCAAACCGGCACGGCGACTTATCCGCGACTGGTTGAAAACTCCTTTCTCACCGCGCTGAATCATCCGCTCTCGACGTTCTCGATTGACGTGGACACCGCGTCGTATGCGAATGTCCGCCGTTTTTTGACGGCCGGACAATTGCCGCCGCCCGCCGCCGTGCGGCTGGAGGAGATGATTAATTATTTCCATTACAATTATCCGCAGCCACGCGGCAACGATCCATTCGCGGCCAACATCGAAATCGCCGGTTGTCCGTGGAACGCCGACCATCGCCTCGTTCGCATCGGTCTGAAAGGCCGCGAGATCGCGCAGGACAAACGGCCGCCGAGCAATTTCGTCTTCCTGATTGACGTGTCCGGCTCGATGCAGCCGCCGGAACGGTTGCCGCTCATCAAACAGGCGTTGCGCCAACTCGTGAAAAAAATGACGGAGAACGATCGTGTGGCTATTGTGATTTACGCAGGCGCAGCGGGCGTGAAGCTCGAATCCACTTCCTGCGCGCAAAAGGAAATCATTCTTCAGGCGATTGATGAACTCGGCGCGGGTGGCTCGACGGCGGGCGCGGCGGGCATCCAGGCGGCGTATGAAGTCGCGCAGGAAAATTTCATCAAGGGCGGCGTGAACCGCGTGTTGCTCTGCACCGACGGCGATTTCAATGTCGGCATCACCGACCAAAGCCAGCTTGTAAAAATAATTCAAGACAAGGCGAAGAGCGGAGTTTTTCTCACGACGCTCGGCGTCGGCACGGACAATTACAAGGACGCGCTGATGCAGAAGCTCGCCGACAAGGGCAATGGCAATTACGCCTATCTCGACACGCTTGAGGAAGCGCAGAAAGTGTTGATTGATCAAATGAGCGGCACGCTCGTCACGATTGCAAAGGACGTGAAAATTCAAGTGGAGTTTAATCCCGTGCAAGTCGCCGCGTATCGACTCATCGGCTACGAGAAACGGATGCTGCGGAAGGAAGATTTTAACAACGACAAAAAAGATGCGGGTGAAATCGGCGCCGGCCACACCGTCACCGCGCTTTATGAAATCGTCCCGGCGGGCGGGGAAATTCCGGCGAGCAATGTTGATCCTTTGAAATATCAACCGACAGTGGAAGAAAAACCGGAACGCTACGTTGCCGATTCCAGCAAGGAATTGCTGACGCTCAAGTTGCGCTATAAACAGCCCGACGGCGACCGGAGCCGACTGCTGGAATTTCCCGTGACCGACAGCGGCAAGAGTTTTGCCCGCGCCTCGACCGATTTCAAATTCGCGACCGCCGTGGCGGAATTCGGAATGCTGCTGCGCGGTTCGGAATTCGCGGGCAATGCAACTTACGGCAGCGTGCTTGAATTGGCGCAAGCCGCCAAGGGCACGGATGCCGAAGGTTATCGCTCGGAATTTCTCACGCTCGTCAAAACCGCGCAACGGCTGGCGGGGCAATAATTCTTCAACATTTTCAATCAAGATTGGGCGTGGATTTTTCCGCGCCCAATCTTTTTTCGTTCCCAACAAAAAATTCCTTTGAACGCCAAACCTATTTCCCCACTCCATTTCCTTGCGCCCACAATGATTAACCGTTGGCAAATGTGCGCGCGGTTCGCTAGTCTAGTAGAACGTTCATGCGTCAATTTAGAAACATCGCGGTCAACGCGTTCATGGAACTTATCCGGCAGCCGATTTTTCTGCTGCTCATGACAGGCTCCGTGCTGTTCGAAATTTTTCTCGCCGTGCCGTATTACTTCGCGTTCGGCGACGAAATGAAACTCGTCAAGACGAGCGCGCTCGCGGTCATGTTTTTGTCTGGTTTGTTCGGCGCGGTGTTGAGCGCATCCGCCTCGCTCGCGCGGGAAATCCGCAGCGGCACGGCCCTCGCTGTTTTGTCCAAGCCGGTCGGCCGCACGCAATTTCTGCTGGCTAAATTCGCCGGACTCGCGGTCGCGCTCGCACTGCTCGCTTATGTCAACATGGTGGGCGTGATGCTCGCCAGTTGGATGGCCTTTGACGCCTACGGCTCAACCAATCTTCAAGCCATCGGAATTTTTGGCGGCGGCATCGTGCTGGCCTACGCGCTGGCGGGTTTCAGCAATTTCTTCCTGCGCCGCCCGTTCGTGAGCGACGCGGTCATCGCGCTGGTCGTGATGGCCACGCTGGCGGCCTTCGTCATTTTTCAATTCACGCACCAGATGCAAAGTCTCGGCACGCCGGCGGTGGTGGACTGGCATCTGGTTCCCGCCGGCATTTTGATTTTATTCGCACTGTGGATTCTCGCGGCGGTGGCGCTCGCTTGCTCCACGCGTTTTGACATGATTGCGACTCTGGCCATCTGCTCGGCGGTCTTTTTGGTCGGCCTGATGTCGGATTATTTCTTCGGATTGCCTGCGGCCAAAGGCAGTTGGTGGGCTTCAACGCTTTACAGTGTCGTCCCGAACTGGCAGCTTTTCTGGCTCGCCGACGCCCTCGAAACGGGCAAAAACACGTTTCAATGGGCATACGTCGGCAAGGCGCTCGGCTATGCGGTTTGCTATGCTGGCGCAGCGCTGGCCGTGGGCGTGGCGCTGTTTGATGACCGTGAATTGAGTTGAACTAAAATGGAACGCAACATCCAAAAAAACGGGTTGGTGAACCTCGCGGTCGCGGTGCTGATTTTTCTCGCCGGCTTTGGCGTGACGGTTTTCGCCGGTTCGCTGGCGGGACAAGTCACTTCCATCTTCCTCGGCCTCGGCGTCATCGTCGCGGGCATCAGCTGGTTCCAGATGCGGCTCGAAGAAAACGAACGCTCGGAAAAACTCGAACTCGACGAACTCGCGCGCAGCCGCGGGCAATCGCTCTTTGAATCCAAAGACGGCGGTAGTTTTCCGGCACAGAACGCGCGGCTGCAATTTGAAAAATATTTTGTCCCCGGCTTCACCGTTTTGATTCTGCTGCTCGAAGCTGGTGGCGCGTGGCTGTTGTGGAACTGGAGCGGCAAAAACACCGCCGGACTCAAAGAGGCCAACGCCACGGCATCATTGTCATTGTTCGCGATTTTTGCGCTGCTGCTGTTTCTGATCGGTCGGTTTTCCGTGACGATTGCGCGTTTGGAAAATCACCGTCTGCTCCGTCCGAGCGCGAGCTTTCTGCTCGCCGGCGCTTACGTTTGCGCACTTACGTCTCTTGCTATCGCGGGCGACGAAGCGAAATTTCCGCGCGCGGATTTCTGGGTCGCGCGCGGCCTGTGCGGTCTGCTCGCTTTGATGGCGTTGGAAAATCTGCTGACGTTGCTGCTGGAAATTTACCGTCCGCGCGTGAAGGGCAAAATCGCCCGTCCGCTTTACGAAAGCCGCGTCGTCGGCATTTTCGCGCAGCCGGAAAGTTTGTTCACCACGGCGGCGCAAACTTTGGATTATCAATTTGGGTTCAAGGTTTCCGAAACATGGTTTTTTCAGGCGGCGCAAAAAAATCTCGCGGCGCTGCTGCTCATCCAATTCGCCGCGCTGATTTTGTCCACGACGATTGTGTTCGTGGATGTCGGCGAACAGGCCGTTCTGGAGCATTTCGGCAAGCCGGTGGCGACGCTCAATCCCGGCGCGCATTTCAAATTGCCGTGGCCGATGGATAAGATTTACCGCTTCCGCACGGAGCAGATTCAATCGTTCGCCGTCGGCTATACGCCCGACGCGCAGAGTGAATCCGCCAACACGATTCTCTGGACGGTCAGCCACAACAAAGAAGAAAATTTTCTCGTCGCCAACCGCGCCACCGTCAACTCGGCGACGGTGAGCAGCGGCACAAATGATTCGACCAAGGCGCAGGCGGTCGGTCTCATCACCGTGAGTATTCCGGTGCAATTCCAGATCACGAACGTCACTGATTGGGCTTACAAAAACAATGCGCCGGACGCGCTGCTGAAAGATCTGGCGACGCAGGAAGTCATCAAATATTTCGCGGGCATTGATTTGAACGACGTGCTGTCGCAAGGTCGTTTGCAAGCGGCAGAAGTTTTACGCGCCCGCATCCAAGCTGCATCAAATGCTCGTTCACTCGGCGCCAAAATCATTTTCGTCGGCTTGCAAGATATTCATCCGCCGACGGCCAGCGACGTCGCGGCGACCTACGAAAAAGTCGTTGGCGCGCAGCAGACCAAGCTCGCGAAAATTCTCGATGCGCAAGCGGGCGCGATTCGTTTGAGCGCCGTTTCCGGCGCGGCGGCATTCACCATCACGAATGTCGCGGATGCCAAACGCGTTCAGCTTGTTTCCTCGAAATTTGCCGAAGCGGGATTGTTCACGAATCAGATTCCCGCTTTTGAAGCCGCGCCGGATGTGTATCGCCAGCGCCTGTATCTGCAGAGTTTTGCCGACGCCACCAAGGGCGCGCGCAAATATGTTTTGCTCGTCACGAATACGTCGGACGTCGTCATCTTCAATCTCGAAGACAAAATCCGCGACGACCTGTTGAACCTTTCCATCACGAATACGCCATGAAAAAAAATCTGATCACAATCGTCATCGCCGCCGTGCTGGTGGTGATTTTTGCGCTGCTGCTCTTCACCTTCCAGGTGCGCCAGTCGGAAGTTGCCGTGCTGACGACGTTCGGCAAGCCCGCCGCGAATAACATTGACCAGCCGAATCTCTACTTCAAATGGCCGTGGCCGATCCAGCAGGTTTATCGCTTCGACCAGCGCGTGCAGAATTTCGAGGACAAATATAGCGAGAACCTCACGTCGGACAACACGATGTTGCTGACGAGCGTTTATGTCGGCTGGCGGATTTCCGACGCGAAGGAATTTTTTCCGAAGTTTGCCGGCGGTTCCGTGGAAGCGGCGCAACGCCAGTTGGAAACCATGCTCCGCAGTGCGAAAGCGGCGGTCATCGGCAAACATAATTTGTCCGACTTCGTGAACGCCGACACGAAGCAACTCAAGCTAGAGTCCATCGAAGACGAAATCAAAGCCGCCGTGCAAGGCGAACTCGCTTCGCAGAATTACGGCATCAGCATTGAATTTCTCGGCGTGAAAAAACTTGGCTTGCCGGAAAGCGTGACGCAGCCGGTGTTCGACCGCATGAAATCCGAGCGCACGGTTTTGATCAGCGAGGCGCAATTCAAAGGCGAAGCCGAAGCGACGAAAATCAAATCCGCCGCCGAACGTCAGGCCGCCGATGTCATCGCCAACGCGCAGGCGGACGCGACGCGCATCGAAGGCGCGGGCGTGGCCGAAGCCGCGAAGACATTGAGTGTTTTCCAGCAGAATCCGGAGCTGGCGATTTTCCAACTGCAATTGCAGGCGTTGAAAAGTTCTCTGAACCAGAAGTCCACGCTGATCTTTGACGAGCGCACGCCACCGTTCAGCCTGTTCCAAAATCTACCGGCGAACTCCAAGTGATTGAGCCATGAGCGACCACGATCATCACGACCATTCGCAGCCGCCGCTGGTGGCGCAGGACGCCGGTTCACAGGCGCTGGCCGAGGCGTTGCGTAGCAGTTTCGTCATCGTCAAAATCGCGATGGTGGCGCTCGTCGTCATCATTTTTGCGGCGGGATTTTTCACCGTCGGGCCGCAGGAAAAAGCTGTCATTCTGCGCTTCGGCAAACCGCAGGGCGAAGGCCAGAAAATGCTCCTCGGCGCGGGCTTGCACTGGTCGCTGCCGTATCCGATTGAAGAAGTCATCCGCATTCCCATCACGGAAATCCAAAAAGTTTCTTCCACCGTCGGTTGGTTTCTCACCACGCCGGAAATGGAACTCGCCGGCACCGAACCGCCCGCCGGTCCGTCGCTCAATCCACAAATTGACGGCTACGTCGTGACTGCTGACCGCAATATCATCCACACCCGCGCCACGGTTTCGTATCACATCGACGACCCGCGCACGGCAATTTTTAATTTCGCCAGCGGCACGAACCAGCAGTTCAATCTCGGTGGCGTTTCCAATGCCGTGCAGAACGCCGTCAACAACGCGCTCATCCTCACCGCCGCGCGTTTCAATGTGGACGACATCCTTACGCGCGACATCGCCGGATTTCAGGACGCCGTCAGCCAGCGCGTGAGCGAACTTGCCGAGCGCGAACATCTCGGCGTGGCGATTGATCAGGTGCAGGTGCAAAGCGTTGCGCCGCGCCAGTTGAAAGATGTTTTTGCGCAGGTCACCACTGCGCGCCAGAACCGCGACAAGCTCATCAACGACGCTTTGAGCGAGCAGAACCGCATCGCCAGCCAGGCCGGCGCGCAGGCCGCGTCCATCACCAACGCCGCCGAATCCGCGCGCACCCGCTACGTCACCGCCATCGAATCGGACGCGACGGCGTTCACTGAGCTGCTGCCGAAATACACGGGCAACCCGAACCTGTTCGCGCAACTGGAACTGGCCAAGGCCATGACGCAAATCCTGACGAACGTGCAGGACAAAATCTTTTTGCCGCAGCGCGCCGATGGCAAGCCGCGCGAACTTAGGCTACAGTTGAACCGCGAACCGCCGCAGCCGAAATCCGCGGCGAATCCGTAAAACAAAAATGGACGCAAATCTAAAAAAAAGAGTGCGAAAAGTTGCAATGCTGCATTTAGGTTTGACGGCTCTAATTGTTTTAATTGCGGTGTTAGAGCCTGGTTATGCTTTTTCTGGAAACTTAGAAAAGTGGCGCAGATTTCAAGAACAGCTCATTTGGCGACAAGCTTGGGATCATTTTTGGGCTGACGTTGCTTTTTTATTACAGCCACAATTTTGGCTTTCCGCAAAATTGTTCAGAGCTGGAGTCGGTTCAGTCTTTCTGACTTGGGTAATTATTGTTTTACAGTTTATTGCCGTTCCACTTTGGAGTTATTGCTTCGGCTGGATTTTCGTCAAGCTGGACAATTGGCTGAACCATTTTCCCGTTCTCGGCAAACGCGTTTTTTAATTTTATGCAAGTCACGTCCCTTTTAAGCCAGCACCAGCACGATGACAATTGCGGCTGCGGCCACGACCACGAACATTCCGTCGTGCATCTCTGGCAGGCCGTCCTCGGCGTCGTCTTCGTCCTCAACGCCTTCATCGTGGACTGGATGTTCGACACCAGCACCATGTTGTCCAGCGCGAGCGCGATGATCGGCTCGCTAATCCTCGGCTATCCCATCATCGTCACCGCCGTGAAAGATTTGCGGCGCGGCAATCTGAGCATCAACGAACTCGTCGCCATCGCCGTGCTCGCGGCGTTCGCGTCTGGCGATTACAAGACCGCCGGCATCGTCGCTTTCTTCATGCTCACCGGCGAAATCATCGAGACCCGCACCGCCCAAGGCGCGCGCGACTCTATCGAATCGCTCATCAAACTCACGCCCACGAAAGCCCGCCGCATCTTGAAGGACGGCAGCGAGGAAGAAGTCGCCGCCAGCCAGCTCGCCGTCGGCGATGTCATCCGCATCCGCCCCGGCGACAACGTCGCAGCTGACGGTCTCATCGTGAACGGCCAAGGCTCGTTCAACCAAGCCACCATCACTGGCGAATCTTTACCTGCCGACAAGAAACAGGGCGACGAAGTTTTTGCCGGCACGCAGAATCTCACGGGCGTTCTCGAAATCAAAGTCAGCCGCGCCGGAACGGACACGACTCTTGGCCGCGTGCGCGAACTCATCATCGCCGCCGAAAAAACCAAGCTGCCCATCCAAAAAATCGTGGATCAATACATGGGTTTCTACACGCCGCTGGTGCTGGTCATCGGCGCGCTGGTCTGGGCGTTCACGCATGATTTGAGCCGCGTCATCGCGGTGTTCGTCGTGTCCTGCCCGTGCGCGTTTATTTTGGCGACGCCAACCGCGATGGTCGCTGCACTTTCCGCTGCCGCGCGTTTGGGAATTCTCATCAAGAACGTCGCGGACATCGAACTTGCGGCGAAGATCAACGCGTTCGTCTTCGACAAAACCGGCACGCTCACGACCGGCCAGCTCGCCGTCAGCCGCCTCGCGCCGATTGGCGATACGAAGCCGGCCGAACTGTTGTTGCTCGCCGCGTCTGCCGAAAAATACAGCAACCATCCGACGGCCAAAGCGCTCGCGACGCTCGCGGGCGAAGCGGGAGTTCCGTTGGTCGAGCCGAAAGATTTTGCCGAAACCGCCGGGCGCGGCGTGAAGGCCGACATCAACGGCGCGAAAGTTTTGGTTGGCCGCGCGCAATGGCTCAAGGACAACGGCATTGATGCGAGCTTCGAAAAATCCGTGGACTTGAACGAAACGGAAGGCTGGAGCCTGATTTTTGTCGCGCAAAACGGCAAGTGCGTCGGCTGGGTCGGCATGCAGGACCAGACGCGCGCGGAATCGAAAGAAGCGCTGGCGGATTTGAAAGACGCGGGCGTCCGCCGCATCGCGATGGTGAGCGGCGACCGTCACGTGGTCGCGACGCGCGTCGCGGCGGAAATCGGCTGCGAAGAAGCGCAAGGCGATTGTCTGCCGCAGAACAAAGTGGATTTCGTCCGCGCGATGAAAGCGAAAGGCTACAAAGTCGCCGTCGTCGGCGACGGCGTGAACGATGCGCCCGCGCTCGCTGCCGGTGACATCAGCATCGCGATGGGCGCGGCGGGCAGCGAAGTCGCCATCCACAGCGCGACGGTTGCGCTGATGAACAACGATCTGCGCCGTCTGCCGTTCCTCGTGAAGCTCTCGCGCAGCACGCGCGCGGTCATCAACCAGAATTTTGCGTTCGGTGTCATATTCATCATCGCCGGTTTATCGGCGTCAGCGTTCGGCATCATCGGACCGATTACGGCCGCGATTTTACATGTGTTCGGCACGTTGATTGTGATTTTCAACAGCGCCCGTCTCGTGCGCAAAGGCGAGGAACTGGAACATTTTCAACCCGAAGTCATCGCCGACAGACACGACCACGGTTCGCATTCCAAACCGGCTGGCGAACTGACGCCAAAGCTGGCGTGAGTTCGCCGCTTGATGACGCGAAGAAATGCAGTTAATTTGAGACCATGAGTGCCACAGAAATCATGCAGCAAATCGAGGAACTGCCCGCGAAGGAGCAGCAGGAACTTTTTGTGCTCCTGACCAAAAAGGTGGTTGGTTCGCAGGCTGTCGGTGCCAAACAGTGGATTGGGAAAAAGCTTTCGTTTGAGGATGCCTGCGATGTTGTCTTCCGCGAAAACCGGGAACTCTTGAGTGCGCTGGCCAAGTGAACGAGCCAATTTTTCTGGAGCTCGACGAGGTTCTTTGCATCCACGCCCGCAGTCTGGCCGAGCATGGTGGCCGGGATGGCGTGCGGGATTTGGGTTTGGTCGAATCTGCGCTGGCATCGGCCAAGAATATTTTGTTTTACGCCGGTGGTGATTGGTTCGACGTCGCGGCCGGTTATGCGTTTCATTTAGCGGAAGCGCAGGCGTTCATTGATGGGAACAAACGCACGGCAGTCGTTGCTGCTCTGGTGTTCCTTGCCAAGAACGGCATTTATGCCACGCCCGCAACTTGGGAGCTTTACAACGCCATGATTGACGTGGCTGAAAAGAAGAAAAACAAGGCTGACTTGGCGGGAATTTTCCGCAAACACGCCATCGAATAAATGTTATGCCCGTCGCCGAATTAAATTCGCAGTCGCCAATCGGAAATCAAAAATCCGCCGAAGTCGTCGTCTCCGTGCGCGGGCTGACGAAAGTGTTCAAAGATTTTTGGAACCGCCCAAAGGCGCGCGCGGTGGACGGCGTGGATTTTGAAGTCCGCAAAGGTGAAATTTTTGGACTGCTCGGACCGAACGGTTCCGGGAAATCCACGACCATCAAATTGCTGCTTGGGTTGTTGAATCCAACGAAAGGCCACATCGAAGTATTCGGTCATTCACCGCGTCACGTGCAGACGAAAGCGCGCATCGGTTATCTGCCGGAGGAATCTTATTTGTATCGCTATCTCAACTCGCGCGAGACGCTAGATTTTTTCGGCAACCTGTTTCATTTGAACAAAGCGGACCGCGATAATCGCGCGGAACAACTTTTGGACATGGTCGGCCTCGGCAAAACGCAGATGCGCGCGGTCGGCGAATTTTCCAAGGGCATGCAGCGCCGCATCGGCCTCGCGCAAGCGCTCATCAACGATCCTGACTTAGTTATTCTCGATGAGCCGACCGCTGGCCTCGATCCGATTGGTTGTCGCGAGGTGAAGGATTTGATCATCGCGCTCGCCAAGCGCGGCAAGACCGTCATCTTGAGCAGCCATTTGCTATCCGACGTGGAAGATGTTTGCGACCGCGTAGTGATTTATTACGGCGGCAAAATTCAGGCGGACGGCACCTTGAAGGAGTTGCTCGCGAAGCCGGACAGTCTGCGCATCACGACGCCGGTGCTCTCCCGCGAGACGTTGGAAAAAGTTTTGGCGACCATCCGTCACGACATCACCACCGGCGAAGTGCGTGTGGACAATCCGACGCAGAATCTCGAAAGCTATTTCCTCGACGTGGTGAACAAAGCGCGCGCGGCAAACGAGACCAGCGGCGCGCAATCCGGCGCGCGCGTGGCCGAATATCTGCGCGGCGGCGAGGCCAAGCCAGCGTCCGATAAAGTTCTGGAAAAATTGTCGCTGCCGCAAGCCGCGCAACCAGTGGCGATAAAAACTGCCGCTGAAAGTTCCGCTCCCAAAGTGGACGACAGCAAATTATCTGCGCTCACTCAAGCCACTGCTCCCGCGACGCCAGCAAAGACGGAAACCGCCGCGCCGCAAACCGAAGCGGCCAAGCCGGTGGATTTGTCGAAGGCGAACGAAAAACTTTCGTCGCTGCTCGGAAACAAAAAGTAATTTGGCCACAGATTTTCACAGATGAAACACAGATGGGGAAAACCTACCGCGCCAAAAATTTTATTTGTGTTTCATTTGTGTTCATCTGTGGCTTCTAAATAAATGCAAAGAATTCTCACCATCGCGTGGTTGACGTGGAAGGCCGCATTGCGGTTCAAATTATTCCTCGTCATCGCGGTGCTGTTGATTGCGGCAGTGGTTGGGTTGCCGCTGGTGATTGAAGATGACGGCACGGCGCAGGGCTTCACCCAAATCATTTTGACCTACACGTTGAGCGCGATTACGGGTCTGCTCGGACTTTCCACCTTGTGGCTCGCGTGCGGCACGCTGGCGCGCGACATCGAGGAATGTCAGATCCAGGTCGTCGTCACCAAACCCATCGCGCGTTGGCAAATCTGGCTCGGCAAATGGCTGGGCATTGTGACGTTGAACGCGGCGTTGCTGGTGATTTCCGGGGCGTGTGTTTATGGAATGTTACAATGGCGCGCAGGGAAATTACCGGCGGCGGAACAACAAAATTTGCGGGAACAAATTTTGGTCGCCCGCGGTTCGGCGAAAGAGCCGGTCAATCCAGCGGAGATTGAATCTGACACGGAACAGGTTTTTCAGGAACGCTTGAAATCCAGCCCGATTGAAAAAGTGGATGCGCAGGAAGTGAGAAAACAGATTCGTGAACAGGTGAAAGCGGAATTGCAGCTCGTGCCGCCGAGTTATGAGCGCGCCTGGAAAATCAATCTGGGTTCCGCCAAAAACTCTCTCGCTGGCAAACCGCTGCAACTGCGGGTGAAATTTAACGCGGCGCAAAAAAGTCCGTCGGGAACTTTTGTCGCGTTGTGGCAGGTGGGCGTTCCCGAAAAAACTAAGTTATGGCGGAGCGAGCCGATGAGCCTCGCGCCGGATACGTTTCATGAATTTGCCATTCCGCCGGATTTGTTCGACGCGAACGGCGTGCTGATGATCGCGTTCAGAAATGCAAATTCGACCGCCCTGCTCTTTCCGCTCGAAGACGGCATGGAAGTTTTATATCCCGACGGTGGCTTCGGCATGAACTTCGCGCGCGGGCTGGGAATTATTTTTTGCTGGATGGCGTTGTTGTCCGCGCTCGGTTTGATGGCGGCCAGTTTTCTGTCGTTTCCAGTGGCCACATTTTTTTCGCTGGCGATGCTGATGGTCGCTTTGTCGAGCGGCATGCTGGCGGAATCGGTCGAGTCCGGCTCGGTGGCGGCGGGCAATGAGGAAACTGGTCAAGCCGGTCACTCCGTAGCCGACGTGGTTTTGATTCCCGCGTTCAAAGGCGTGCTGGCGGTCATCAGTCTCGTGAAAAGTTATTCGCCCATCGAGGCGTTGAGCAGCGGCCGCAGCATCACCTGGGGCGAACTCGGTCTGGCGTTCGCGCAGGTCGTCTTGCTGGTGGGTGGCGTTTTTGCCGTGATGGGTATTGTCTTCTTCAACCGCCGTGAACTGGCCACCGGGCAGAGCACCCAATGAACGCGCACGTTAAAAAAATACTTTTGCTGCTGCTCACCGGCGCGTTGCTGTTCGGTTCGGGACAGTTTCAAAAATCGCTGAACCACGATCGCGACACGCTGGGGCTGACACACGCGGCAGTTTTGGAAAACGCGCCGCCGGTCTTGGCGTTTACAACGGTCGCGCTCGGCGGCTTTCGCGGTTTGATTTCCAATTTTCTTTGGATGCGCGCGAATGATTTGCAGCAAGACGACAAATTTTTTGAGGCCGCGCAGCTCGCCGATTGGATTACCAAACTCGAACCAACCTTTCCGACGGTCTGGGTTTTTCAGGGCTGGAACATGGCTTACAACATCTCGGTCAAGTTCAAGGATTTTCCCGATCGCTGGCGCTGGTTGGAGCGCGGCATCGATCTCCTGCGCGACGACGGCTTGCGTTACAATCCGAACAGCGTGGATATCTTTCGCGAGCTCGGCTGGTTTTTCCAACACAAGATGGGCGCGAATCTCGACGACGCGAACATGTATTACAAGAGCGAATGGGCGAAGGAAATGCACCCCTTCTTCGGCGCGAACGGAACAAATTTTGATTTATTGCTGAATCCGACGGACGCGACCGCGCGGACGAATGCGGCGTTGCTGTTGGAAAAATATAAGATCATTCCGCAGTTCGCCAAGCAAGTGGACACTGAATACGGCCCGTTTGACTGGCGGTTGCCTGAAGCACACGCGATTTACTGGGGCGCGCGCGGTCTTGATGCCGCCGCGAAAAATCCTGACAAGGTGAAGGCCGACGACCTCATCAAACTGCGTCGTATTATCTACCAATCCATGCTGCAGGCGTTTCACCACGGCCGCATCATCATTGATCCATTCACAAAAAATTATTCACTGGGACCGAACCTCGACCTCACCGCGAACGTCAACGCCGCTTACGAGCAAATGATGAACGAAGATGCGGGCATGAGTAATAACATCGCTACTGCCCACCGGAATTTTCTGCGCGACGCCGTTTATTTTCTCTACGAAAACAACCGGATGGCGGAGGCGAATAAATGGTTCAAGTATCTTGGCGACCGTTATCCCAACAAGGCCATCATCGAGAATCAGCCGGATTCGCTGCCGAAAAATCTGACGCTCGATGAATACGCCGTGGCCGTGGTGCAGATTGACATCGGCGAAACGTCGCAGGAACGCGTCACGTCCGCCGTGCAGGGCTTGTTGACGCGCGCGTATTATTCACTCGCAACCGGCGAGGACGACCGTTACGAAAATCTCAAGCGCCTCGCCAACCGCGTTTATCAAAACTACACGGCCAAGACTTCCAGGTTCCGCGGCAACGAACGCATTCCGCTACCGCCTTACGAGACGTTGAATAACACCATCCTGCGGCAACTGCTCGACTCGCACAACGGCGCACCTTACGCCGCCCGCGCTGAACTCGTGACCAAACTGGGTTTGCCCTCGTCCCTGCTCGAAACCGTCACCGCGACGACGAACGCGGTGGAAACAATTTCCACCAACGCGCCCGCGACCAATGCCGTCACACCGCCGCAGCCGTGAAATAATTTTCGACCGGCGGCGTCATTTCGCGTAAGCTGGTTCTTCTGTGACCAAGAAAAATTCCAGTTCCAAACCGCTTGCCGCGCCGAAGCAACGCGAAGGCAGGGTGCGCGTCGGCATGATTTCCCTCGGCTGCGCGAAAAATCTCGTGGACGCTGAGATCATGCTCGGCTCGCTCATGAAAAGCGGCGTGGAGATCACCAACGACGCCGCGAGCGCTGATGCCGTCATCGTCAACACCTGCTCGTTCATTGATTCCGCGCAGGAAGAAAGTGTGGACACGATTCTCGAATCCGTTGAACTCCGCGACGCGAATCAGCGCGGTCAGGCGGTCATCGTTTCCGGCTGCTTGTCACAGCGTTTTCGCGAGGAACTCCCGAAGCTGATGCCCGAAGTGGACGCGTTCATGGGCATTGATCAAGTCGCGCAAGTCGGCGACATCGTCGGCAAAGCCATTGCGAATCGCGCAACCAAAGTTTCCACGCCCAAAACCAAAGCCACCAAAGGCAAAGTGGTTTCGCGATTGAACGAATTGGAAAAATCCCGCGACTTGTCCGAACACGAAAAAGAAGAATCCATTCGCAGCACGGATAAATTTGGCAAAACGAAAACCGTGGTCACGCCGCCATCCGCGCCGGTCTTTGACGTGACGCAGCGACCGGTTTTCATTCCCGATTTCGAGACACCGCGCTTTCGCCTGACGCCCAAACATTTTGCATATCTGAAAATCGCCGAGGGCTGCAATCATCCGTGCAGCTTCTGCATCATTCCGCGAATGCGCGGCACGCACCGCAGCCGCACGCAGGCCGACATCGTCAAAGAAGCCAAGGCGCTCATCGCCGACGGCGTGAAGGAGATCAATTTGATTTCGCAGGACTCGACTTACTATGGACTCGACCTGCGTCCGAACCACAGCCGCGCGATTTCTTCGCCGGAAAAATTCAGCGCCGCCGCCAAATCACTTTCCGCAGACGCGACCACAATCTGTTCGCTCCTGCGCGAATTGAATTCGCTCAAGGGCGATTTTTGGATTCGTCTGCTTTACACGCATCCCGCGCATTGGACGGACGAACTCATCCAAACGATTGCCGAGTGCAAGAAGGTCGCGCGCTACATTGATATTCCGCTCCAGCACATTCACGAGAACATGCTCGAACGCATGCGCCGCGAGACCTCGCAGCAATACATCGTGGACCTCATCAAGCGCATCCGCGCGGGCATTCCCGGCATCGCGATTCGCACGACGTTCATCGTTGGTTTTCCCGGCGAAACGGAAACCAGTTTCAATGCGCTGCTCGATTTTATCCGCGATACCAAGTTCGAGCGCCTCGGCGTGTTTGCTTACTCGAAGGAAGACGGCACGCGCGCGGGCGCGATGGCCGGCCAGCTTTCCGACAAGGTGAAACAAAAGCGCCGCGAACTCGCCATGGCCGCGCAGCACAAAGTCGCGATTGCAGTTTCCGAATCTTTCGTGGGCCGCGAGATCAAAGTCCTCATCGAAGGCGAGGCAAATGCCAAGCAGTTGCAAAGCGCGAATGTCAGTTCGTGGGAACACGGTTTGATGCGCGAGAAAGACCAGCACACCGCGCAGATGAAAGGCAATTACTTCGTCGGTCGCGGCGAAGCCGACGCGCCGGACATTGATGGCCGCGTTTACATTCGCGGCGGCAAACTTCCCGTCGGCCAGTTCGCCAAGGTCAAAGTCATCGGCCACACGGATTATGATTTGATTGCGGAACCGGTTCGGTAGGGCGGCGTTGCTGCGCCGCCATCTGGCAGACCAGCAGGTCTGCCCTACCAATTTTTGTCTTGGCGTTCTTGGCGTCTTGGCGGTTAATCTTCCGTCATGGCGACCCTTGTCTTCGACATCGAAACCTCCGCGCAACCGCTCGAAAACTTCGACGAGGCGCAGCAGGAATATCTTTTCCGCGAGACCGAGAAGATTGACGACGCCATCGCCAAGAACGCCAAGCGCGAGGAGATCACGCGCTTCATGTCGCTCTGGCCGTTTACCTCACAGGTCGTGTGCATTGCCATGCTCAACGCCGAATCGCAACGCGGCCAATCCCTGTTCATCGCCGACGATTTTGAAGAAGAGCCGGAGAATGACGAGCCGGTGAAATTCATTCCCTGCGCCGACGAGACCGAACTCCTCACGCAATTCTGGGAAGTCGCCAAGAAATACGACCACATCGTCACCTTCAACGGACGCGGGTTCGACGTGCCGTTCATCTACCTGCGCTCGGCGCTGCTCAACGTGCCCATCTCCAAGAAGAACTGGCTCGGCTACCGTTACGCCACCGAACCGCACTGCGACCTCGCGGAGCAATTCACCTTTTACAGCGTGAGCGGGCGCGACGGCGCGGCGCGGCGGTTCAATCTGGATTTTTACTGCAAGGCGTTCGGCATCGAATCGCCCAAGAGCGCGGGCGTGACGGGCATGGACGTGAAAGATTTGATGGAGGCGGGCAAATTCAAGGAGATCGCCGAATACTGCCTGCGCGACGTGAAAGCCACCGTGGAGCTTTATCAAATCTGGAAGGAACGGCTGGCGGGGATAAAATAAATGAAACGTAAAACACTCATCATTTTCTGTCTCCTTCTTGGATATAAAGCTATGTCAGCAGGTGTCCAAATCACTTTTAAGGTTGAAGATGATTTTGGAAATCCCGTGCAAGGCGTTGCTGTGGGCATAGCCACGTTTCAGCTCTGGATACCGGGCAAAGATTTTGGAGAAGATGTCTACAAAAACACGGATTTGCTTACAGATACAAATGGGATAGCGGTGGTCAGCGGTTCGAGTCCGAGGCCGGATGTAAGTTATGGCATCCATCCAAAAAAACACTTCTACTACACTAGTGGCGGAGAGTATTTGTTTCAATCAATAGCAAATAACAAATGGCAGCCATGGAATCCAACAATCAAATTGATCTTAAAACCTATCGTTAATCCTGTGCCAATGTTAGCGCGTCGGGCCGAATTACAGGCAGATAAATTCAAACCACACGAAATCGGCAAACCAGTTGGCTATGATTTGATGATTGGTGACTGGGTGTCGCCTTATGGCAACGGCGAAACCTCTGATTTCTTGTTTCAGTATGATCGCACTCTAACCCAAACGGTAACCAACAGGTCTATTACCTACGTCACCGGGACTGCCACTTGGAAAAACGAGGCTCAAAACTTATATGACAACCGACTTTCGCTTCGGTTTTCAAATGATGGTGATGGAATCCAGCGCGTGGCCGCTTCATCTGGCAGTGAATTACGATTGCCGCGTGTTGCCCCCTTGGACGGGTATCAAGAGTTACTAACCAAGCGGGTGTCAAGTGAGCTATCCACCAATACTGAGAGTAAGCTGGGTTTAAGCCGGCATGTTAAAACAGATAACGATTATGATAAAGATGCGGACTATTTTTTCCGGGTGCGCACAAGAAAAGATGCGAAGGGAACCATTACCAACGCCCTGTATGGAAAAATCTACGGTGATTTTAGCGAGAACCTTGGCAGCGGTGCGATTCGTTTCACCTACTATCTCAATCCCGAACCGAACTCACGAAACATGGAGTTTAATACTCGGTCAAATCTGTTCAAAAACCTGAAGTCGTTGGAACAAGTTTCCGCGCCGTGAACCGTGTTCAGGTCTCTATTGCTTAACCTAAAATGTCCACCCTCATTTGTTTCGCACTGAAAGAAGAAGCCGCGCCGTTTGAAAAAATCGCGGCGGGCAAAACTGGTTTGTCCACGTTCATCGTCGGCATCGGCCGCGCGAACGCCGAGAAATCCCTGCGCGCGTGGCTCGCCACGGAATTGCCGGACTTGGTGCTGACCTGCGGCTTCGCCGGCGGCTTGCATCCTGATTTGAAACTGGGCGACGTGGTGTTTGAACTGCCCATCGCGAATCCGCCGCTCACCACGCGGCTCCTCGCCGCCGGCGCCAAGCCCGCTACGATTTATTGCGCCGACCGCATCGCCACGACCGTTGCCGAAAAGAAACAATTGCGCTACGCGACGAGTGCAGACGCGGTGGAGATGGAATCCGCCGCGATCCACGCGGTCTGCGCGGAATACGATATTCCCTGCGCCACGGTGCGCGTGATTTCCGACACGGCGCACGAAGATCTGCCGCTGGATTTCAACAAGCTGTCCAAGCCGGACAAGAGCATTCATTTCGGCAAACTGTTTCTCGCCATCGCGAAGTCGCCGAGGAAGATTCCGCAGTTGATGCAGTTGCAGAAGAAAACGAAGTTCGCAGCGGAACGACTGGCGGGTGTGCTGGAGCAGATTACTTCCGAAAAACTTCAGCCGTAGCTTGGCGCGGTGGAGCCGGTGCCGTGGCGCACCCAGGACTTAAAGATCAGCGCGAGCTTCTGCGGCTTGGAAAGTTTTAACGGCGTCGCGCCGAAGACATTGAATTTTCCACGTTCCAATTTCAGCAACAATTGCCAATAGACGCTGCCCATCAGTTCCGCAGCGACCATCGCGCGACGATCTGCCGGCGGCAACGTCTTTTGCGCGAGCGCATAAAAGTTCTTGGCGCGCGCGGCAATGCTGGTCGCGAGTTGAAAATAATTGTCGGAATATTTTGAAGCGAGAATGTCCGCTTCGCTGACGCCGAATTTCTTGAGTTCACTTTGCGGCAGATAAATGCGGCCGCGCGCGGCGTCGTTCTTCACATCGCGCAAGATGTTCGTGAGTTGCAGCGCCTGACCGAGATGAACAGCGTAGTCGTGGCAGGCCGGATTTTTGTAGCCAAAAATCTCGATGCTCAACAGCCCGACGACGGACGCGACGCGATGGCAATAGAGTTCGAGCTGCTCGTTGGTCTCGTAGCGCAGCGTGTCCAAATCCATTTCGCAGCCTTTGATGAGTTCGTCGAACAGCGCAAAGGGTAATTTGAATTGCTGGATGACGGGCGCGAATTCCTGATTGAGGATGAACTGCGGATTTTTATTTTCACAGGCGCAGCGGATGTCTTCGCGCCACGCAGAAAGTTGTTCGCGCCGTTTTTCTGTCGGCACAGAATCTTCGTCAGCCACGTCATCCACGGCGCGACAGAACGCGTAAAGCGCAGACATGGCATCGCGTTTTTCCCTCGGCAAAAGAATGAAAGCGAGCGCGAGATTGGAAGCGCTTTTCTTGGTGAGCGCGCGGCTGTGCTGCATGGTCAGACTCCGCGCGGCGGTTGGTTAAGTTCGCGCTTGGGCGGAAGACCACCGGTCTGGGCGAGCGTGGGATTAATTTTGCGATGATGCCGACGATCGCGTTTACGGCGTTTCTTGCTGGATTTCCGAAACATGAAAATCCAGATGATGAAGCAAGCGATGCCAATGCCGACCGCGAGCAGAATGGCGACAAAAATCAGCCAGTCGGACGAAGCATTATTGGTTGGCAGCTCAAAGGGATTCATCAGTCAAGTTCACCGGCATCGGTCTTCATGTTCAATCGTTGCATCCGATAACGCAAGGAATGTCGCGTCAGCTTAAGCTGTCCGGCGGCGCGTGTCAGGCTGAAACTATTCTGCTCCAGCGCCCCCTGAATCAATTCGCGCTCAATCCGTTCAAGCGCAGCCTCAAGCGATTCATCAGGCGCAACTGCCGCAGATTCATTCTTCTGCAACCGCGCCTCGAGCGCAAAGTCCGGCAAATTGGACGGCTGAACTTCGCGAGCTGTTTCAAGAATCAACGCGCGTTCCACCACGTTGCGGAGTTCGCGCACATTGCCCGGCCAGCGATGCGTGAGCATTTTCTGCAAAGCGGTAGGCGTGAAAGCGGCAATATTTTTATTCAGCGTCGCGCGAAAGATTTTCAAAAAGTGTTCCGCCAGCAAACGAATGTCATCACCGCGCTCACGCAACGGCGGCAGTTGGAACTGCACGACATTAAGACGGTGAAATAAATCCTCACGAAATTCGCCCGCGTCAATCGCCTGCACGATATTGCGGTTGGTCGCGGCAACGAAACGGACATTGACGCGCAATTCCTCCGTGCCGCCGACGCGAGTGAAAGTGCCGTCTTCCAGGAAGCGCAGCAATTTCGCTTGCAGCGGTTTGCCCATGTCCGCGATTTCATCCAGAAAAATTGTGCCGCCGTCCGCCTCTTCGACGCGGCCAAGTTTTTGTTTCAACGCGCCGGTAAACGAACCTTTTTCGTGGCCGAACAATTCGCTTTCCAAAAGCTGTTCAGGAATCGCAGCGCAGTTGATGCGGACGTAATTTTCATTCCGCCTTTTACTCAAGGCATGCAGCGAGCCGGCGACGAGTTCCTTGCCGGTGCCGCTCTCGCCCAGCACCAACACGCGTGCATCCGTCGGGGCAACGGTGCGGATGAGTTGGCGCAGTTCGCGCACTTTCGGCGAATCGCCAACAATTTGTTCGAGGCTGAACGCTTCGCCCGCACGCGAGCGCAACGCCGCATTTTCCGCGAGCAACTTGTGGCGTTCCGCGCAACGCGCAACGGCATGAAATAATTCCTCCGGCTCGAACGGCTTAGACAAATAATCCATCGCGCCCGCCTTGATCGCTTCAACCGCGAGCTTAGCGGTGGCGTAAGCGGTAATCATCAACGACGGCAGTTCCGGCCATTGACTGTGGATTTTGGTCAGAAATTCATAGCCGCTCATACCCCCCAACCGCGCGTCGGTGATGAACATGAAGAAATTTTCCTGCGCGAGCAATCCCAGTGCTTCCTCGGCGGATTCGGCGGCACGCACGGCGTAACCTTCGTCCGTGAGCATGGTCGCAAGCGAGCGACGCATATTTTTATCGTCGTCCACGATCAACACTGGTGGCAGCGGCAGGTTCATTTCAAAAACGGTTTTGGCAAAGCTCTGGCTGGAAAGACTACCGTAAATTTAGCTCCCTTTCCAAGCGTGGATTCCAGCCGCACGCTGCCGCCATAGAGCTCCACGTTGTGTTTTACAATGGCAAGGCCGAGTCCGGTGCCTTTTTCTTTCGTCGTAAAATATGCCTCAAACACACGCTCTACTTTGTCCGGCGCAATGCCCGGCCCATCGTCCGCAATGGAAATTTCAATCGAATGATCCCTTTGCACGACCGCCTCAACTAAAATATTTCCTTGATCGCCCAGCGCATCACGGGCGTTTTGGAGCAGGTTGACCAAAATTTCCGAGAGATGACCGCGTTGCATCAATAGCGGCGGAAAATGATCGGTGATTTTTTTTACAACCTTGATACCCGTCGGCACAGCTGCGGGAAATACCAGCTCAACGGCTTTGTCAATTTTCTCGGTTACGTCCAGTTTTTCCACGCGCCCCTCGCTCAGTTGCGCGTAGCCCATGATTTGCGTTATCACCTTGTCCGCACGCGCTACTTCTTCCTGAATGATTTCAATCTGTTGTCCGGCGGCGGGGTTACTATTTTGCAGCGAACGTTTAAGTGAATACGCGGCGTTATTGATGACTGCCAGCGGATTTTTGATTTGATGCGCGAACTCAGCGGCCAACCGACCAGCGGAGTGGAGTTGATTTTCCCGCGCTGCGAATTCGCCCGCTTCCTCGGCGGCCAACCGCTGTCGCTCCAGAAATGCCTGCACGCCATAGCAAGTAATGGCCGTCAACCACAACACCAACATCCGCAGCAAAAATGGCTCGCCGATTTCCTCGTGCGGCGATAAATCCTGCGCCCGAAAAGTGACGTCATCCAGATTGGTGGAAACCGCCTTATCCAACACCGCCACTAACGCGTAGCACAAGCTGGTGGCAAAATTTAAAAATAATTGCGAGAAACCTGGCGGCACACTTACGGCATTACGCAAAATTAGCGCGAGAAACAGCCAAAACAAAATACTGTCCAGCCCGCCCGTGATATAAGTCATGCCTGCCAGCATTAAACCATCCGTAAGACTGATGGTAACCACCGTCCACTGCAACAGCGCTAGCGGCAATCGTTCAGCGGCAAACAGCGGCGCCGCCAGCAACACGCTTACCAAGATATAAAACCAGAAGAGTAACTGCACCGTTTCTACCGTCACATCCAACCCGCTGGAAATCTGCTCCAACCACGGCGAGAAATTGAAGGAATAGTAAATCATTCCCACAAAGAAAATTTTTACCGGCAACATCAGGTTGCGCTCCATCAACTCAATGCGCCGTCGTGCGCGGGCGGCATCCGGCGCGGGAATTTCAAATAAACCCGGCAGGCGCTTCAACAGAGGCTCGCGGTTCGGGTTCATGAAACTTAACGAAGTAACTTTAAAACGCGCTCGGAAATCTTCTCCACCGGCCACAACCGGCCAACACCTTCGTAGCCGCATGACAACATGCCTTCGTCCGGGCCGATGAATTCCACCCCGCGCTTTTTTAACGTCGCCACATTCGCCTGCGTCGCCGCGTGCTGCCACATCTTTCCATTCATCGCGGGCGCGATTAAAATTTTCGCCTTGGAATTCAACGCCAGCGCGATGCACGTCAGCGCGTCGTCCGCGAGGCCGTGCGCCAGTTTCGCAATCACATTGGCCGTTGCCGGCGCGATCAAAAATAAATCCGCCTCATCCGCGAGTTGAATGTGCGTCGGCTTCCAACCTTCGTCCTCGTCGTAAAGATTCGTCACCACCGGATTCCGCGTGAGCGTTTTGAACGGCAGCGGCGTGATGAACTGCTGCGCATCCGCCGTCATTACCACGCGCACGTCACATTTTGCCTTCGTGAGCAGCGAGGCCAAGTCCGCCGCCTTGTGCGCAGCAATCGAACCCGTCACGCCGAGAACAACACGCTTTTTCATAATCGTAATCCTAATCGTAATCTTAATCCTTTTTCGCTTTAGCGCGATAAGAAACCGGTTCCTCATGCAGCCTGTCCGCAGAATTACTACGAATCAACCCGACCAACATGGAAACAATTTTCTCCAACAGTTGTTTGCCATGCGCCAGTTCTTTTGAATCAATCACATTTTTCACCGCCAACAAATCAATACAAGCCGCGCACTCTAACGCTGAACCTCTGGCCATGTCAAAAAAGCGGCAGCGGTCAGCCGAGGTAAAGCGCCCGTTGCCCTCCGCGATGTTCAACAGGATTGAAGTCCGCGCGCGATCCAGTTGGTCGTGAACCGAACTGGATTTTTTTGCGCGTTCCAAAATTGTTTCTGCCCACGAGGCAAACGCCAGTGTTTCCTGATACACCCGCAATTTTTCGTGGTCGAACATGGGCGGATTAAGATTAGGATTACGATTATGATTAGGACGGACTAAATTTCCGGGGCTTGCGACCGCGCCGAACGCATCTTTTCTGACTCGATGATGGCCGTCGCGCGACGCAAATCTTCCGACTTGCTGCCGCTGATGAGCAGGTAGTCAAAATTTTTCCACTGCGAAATTTCCTGTCGCGCCACCGCGAGCCGCTTTTGGATCACCGATTCCGCATCCGCGCCGCGCTTTTTCAAACGCTCCTCCAACACCGTCACCGATGGCGGCGTGAGAAAAATCGTAATCAACGCGCGCTTCAATTCCGGCTCCGTCGCCGCTTGTTCGCGGATGGTTGCCGCGCCTTGCACATCCACGTTCAGCAAAACGTCTTTGCCCGCGCGCAATTTGCCGAGCAATTCTGATTTCAGAATTCCGTAGCTGTTGCCGTAAACCGTCGCGTGCTCCAGAAAATTTCCCGCATGCAGCCGTTTCAAAAATTCTTCCGCCGTGAAAAAATGATAATCCACGCCATCCTTTTCGCCGGGGCGTGGCACGCGCGTGGTGCAGGTGATGGCGCGCGTCAGATTCGGTTGCGACGCCAGCAGTAAATCACACAGCGTCGTTTTGCCCGCGCCTGACGGAGCGGAAATGAGCACCAGCAATGGCGGCGTTGATTTTTTCTCCGACGCAGTTTTTGCCTTTGGCTTTCTGCCTTCCATCTTTTGAATTGGTTTTTTCATTCGACGTTCATCGCCTGTTCCCGGAATTTTTCCAGCTCCGCCTTCAACGTCACGACTTCGCGCGAGATGATCGCGTCATTCGCCTTGGAGCCGATGGTGTTGATTTCGCGGTTCATTTCCTGCGCAAGAAAATCCAGCGTGCGGCCGACCGGCTCCTTCGCCTTGCAACAGTCGGCGAACTGTTGGAAATGACTTTGCAACCGTGTCAGTTCTTCCGAAATGTCCGAACGGTCGGCGAACAAAACAATTTCCTTCAGCAACCACTCGTCATCCGGCGCAATGTTTTCAATACCCGCGCTCTTGATGCGTTCCAATAAATTTTGCCGGTAATTTTCCGTCGTCACGGGCGCCTGTTTCTGGACTTTGGCGACCGCGGCGCTCATCACGCTGGTGCGCGCGGACAAATCTTTCGCCAGATGCGCGCCTTCGCGTTCCCGCATTTTCACCAAAGCGGCGAGCGCCTGGTTCAAAGCTTTTTCCACCGCCGGCCAGAGATTTTCCGATTCCGCGAGCTGTTCATCCGTTTGAAAAACGCCCGGGGCGCGGAGCACCTGATCGAGCGTCACGTCGCCGGAAATTTTTAATTGCTTGGCCAGCCGCGCGAACTCGGCGGCGTAATCTTTCGCGAGCGCGTGGTTGATGTGTTTGCGCGCGGATTCCTTGCCCTCGGCGGCGTGGAGTGTGATGCGGGCATTGACGCGGCCGCGCGCGATGTGGCGGTTGATGGCGTCGCGAATCTGCGTTTCGAGCATATCCATTTCGCGCGGGAGCGTGACCGAGACTTCGGCCTGCTTGCGGTTGACCGAGCTGAGCTCGACCGTGACCTTGAAGCCGTCTTGCGCGCATTCGCCGCGACCGTAACCCGTCATGGATTTCATCCCGCGCATGATGCGAAAATTATTTGCGGCAAGCGAATAAATTTTCCAGACGCGCACGGCGGTCGAAACAAAAATCAAACTCGACGCAGCGAAAGCGAAAGTTTAGCGTCGGACACCATGCTGGAAAAATACATTGACCAATCGGAGTTGAAGCAAAAACTTCTGGCCAATGAAATTACTTGGCAAGATGCACAAAAACTTATTTCTTCCCAAAAATCTCCGCCTTGGAAAACAAAGGAATGGAAATCAAAACGAGACGCATTAATAGCAACTCATTGCGCGCAATGCGGAACAAATGAGCCTCCGCTGGTTTTGCAGCATACTTGGCAGCCAAAACCTTTTTCACTTTTATTCCGGGAAATTCGAGGCAATTATTTCGACCAATGGAATGTCTGGAAAAGCGAACATCCACTGGAAATTGATATGTCTTCAATTCAGGCGGACACCAATGCTTGTCCCAAATGTCACTCCCCAACAATTCGCTTTCGTAAAACAATGAAAGACTGGAAATGTATTGCCCAAGAATCCGGTGTTTTCTGCCATCATATTTTTGAAACTCCAATCCGTATTGTATCGGAAGCAACCAGAAAAAATCTATCAAAAGTAGCGTGGGTTAAAATGTTGGAAGAATTCGATACGGTCTTTGGTATAGGAAAACAGGCTGTCATCATGGCAATTGACCAACACGCTCGGTATATATCCATGCAAGATACAATAACTCTGTGTAAAAAATGCGCTTTCGTAGCTGACAGAACTAATATGGTGCTTTGTGAAATTTGTAAGAAAAATTACCATTTAACACGATACAACCGTTGTGCAAAGTGTGCTGGCATCCACTCCGAAGAATAGTCTACTCCTCTCGACGCGCGAAAATTCTGTTCGCGTATTTGGCGTATTTCGCGGTTTTACCTCGGCCATCGGCGCAGTTAATCTTCATCTTCACTTCCGGTTAACACTGCGTTTGGCGCAACGCCTTTCTTGACTCACGGCGCACGGCTTTTATCATGCGTTGCGGTTCGCAGTATTAAACAAGGAACCAAAAAGAATTTTACCATGACAAAAATCCAGAACATTGAGGCGCGCGAAGTCCTCGACTCGCGCGGAAATCCCACGGTGGAAGTTGATGTGACGCTCGAATGCGGCGCGGCGGGGCGCGCGGCCGTTCCCAGCGGCGCGAGCACCGGCGAACACGAAGCCATCGAACTCCGTGACGGTGACAAGAAGCGTTATCTCGGCAAGGGCGTGCTCAAAGCCGTCGCCAACGCGAACACCAAAATCAAATCCGCGCTCATCGGCGTGGACGCGCTCGACCAGCTCACCGTGGACGCCACGATGCTCAAGCTCGACGGCACGGAAACGAAGGCCAAGCTCGGCGCGAACGCGATTCTCGCCGTCTCGCTCGCGAACGCCAAAGCCGCCGCGACCGCGTTGAATCAGCCGCTGTTCAAATACATCGGTGGACCGAATGCGAAAGTTCTCCCCGTTCCGATGGCGAACGTCATCAACGGCGGCGCGCATTCGGATGCGCCGATTGATTTCCAGGAATTCATGATCCAGCCGCACGGCTTCGACACCTTCAGCGAAGGCTTGCAGGCGATCACGGAAATTTTCCATGCGCTCAAATCGGTTTTGAAGAAACGCGGTTTGTCCACGGCGGTCGGTGACGAAGGTGGTTTCGCGCCGAAGCTCAACAGCGTGGAAGATGCGATTGAATCCATTCTCGAAGCTGTGAAAAACGCGGGCTACAAAGCCGGTAAGCAGGTCAACCTCGCGCTTGACGTCGCCGCTTCCGAATTCTACAACCACGACGGCACTTACACCTTTAAGAAATCCACCGGCAAGACCGTGACCGGCGCGGAACTCGTGGACTTCTACGCGAAGCTCGTCGCGAAGTATCCGATTGTCTCCATCGAAGACGGTTGCGCCGAAGGCGACTGGAAGCATTGGAAGCAGCTCACCGACAAGATCGGCGACAAAGTCCAGCTCGTTGGCGATGATCTGTTCGTCACGAACGTGAAATTCCTGCAAAAAGGTATTGATACTGGCACGGCTAACTCGATTCTCGTCAAAGTGAACCAGATCGGTTCGCTCACCGAGACGCTCGACGCTGTGCAACTCGCGCAATTCCATGCTTACACCGCCGTCCTCTCGCATCGCTCTGGCGAAACGGAAGACGCGACCATCGCGGACATCGCGGTGGCCACGAACTGCGGTCAGATCAAGACCGGCTCACTCAGCCGCTCGGATCGTCTGGCGAAATACAACCAATTGCTCCGCATCGAGCAATTGCTCGGCAAGAACGCGGTTTACGCGGGCTTGAGCGCGTTGAAGAAAGCCAAATAAATTGCGCCAGATTCCAAACCGGAAGCCGTTCGCGGCTTCCGGTTTTTTTATTTGAGTTACGGCGGGAGCGAGATAAGGTGTTCACCTGATTGTTCGCTCGAAAAAATTTGTTAAATTGAAATTCATAAAATAAATCATGAAAAAAATATTCATCATTGCCTCACTCGTCCTCAGCGCCGCTGGTTTGCAGGCGGAAGAACACGGCTTTCAAGCTTCACTCACGCCGGACATCGCGATGCATCCGAAGACTGACCAGATCAACGGCCTCATCTTGAACATCTGGGGCGAGAATCCGCAGAGCGCGCTGGCGCTCGGCTTTGTCAATGGCAGCACCGGCGACAGCAGCGGCTTCACCTGGAGCTTGTTCAACTACGCGGATTCTTACACCGGCGTCGCGTGGGGCTTGGCGAATTACAGCACGACGAGTTTCACCGGCTGGCAGGGCGGCATGGTCAACGTCGCGAAAGAATTCCACGGCCTCCAATGGGGTTTCGTGAATTACTCGGAAAGCCTGCGCGGTGTGCAACTTGGCTTCATCAACATCGCCAAGAACAATCCGTGGTTCAATGAATTCCCGGACAAACTCGCCACCGGTTTCCCGTTCGTGAACTGGTCGTTCTAAAATAAACTGAAGTTTTCCAACCGGAAGCCGTTAGCGGCTTCCGGTTTTTTATTTTAATAACCTCGTCGGCACAGCCACCACACCGCAACCATGATCGCGATGCTCGTGAGCGACATCCAAACCCACGACGCGACCATGAACGACACCACCATCATCGCCACGCCACCGACGAGCGGCATGATTTCGCGCTGTTTACGCGCGTAAAGCAGATAGCCACCCGCCACTGCGCCCCAAAACATGGAGGCAAAAATAAAATGTTCGTCCAGCAAACTGTCGGTCTTGACGCCATTCTTTTTCAGAATTTCCGTCAACTGTTTCGTCGCCGCATTGTCATCAGTGACGGCGGGATCAATAAAGTTCGTGTCCGCTAACGCGGCCGAGCTGGCGGTGAAAAGGGAAAGGCGAACAGCAGCGGCAGGCTGTTCCGGGAAAATATTTTTAGCGCACGTTTCATCTGCCAACGATTCTTGCCCTGCCGGGTTGCTTCGTAAAGCAAAACTGCGCCGCCGCGCGCGGCTTGCCACGGAAAAACTCTGTGCTAGATTTTGGCCGTGAGCAACTTCTTCCGCCCCAACTTAAAAAAACAGGGTCGCATTGCGCGCGGCGTCATCGGCACGCTCTGCCTGATTGCCGGCATTGTGCTGGTGGATTTTGTGCTGTGGCTCGGACTGATTTTTGTCGCTGCCGGATTGTTTGCGATTTACGAAGCCCTCAGCGGCTGGTGTATTGCCCGCGCCTGCGGTATCAAAACAAAGATTTAAGCCGCAAACGCCCCGAACAGCGCCTGCATCTCCGCGTCCACCTGCGATTCATCCGTCAGCGTCTGCGCAATTTCATCGCGCAGCAAAACGCGATACCGCTTCCGTAACCGATGAATCGCCACGCGCACCGCGCCTTCTTCCATTTCCAAAACTTTCGCCACTTCCGCCTGCGCGGAATCTGCTTTGCCCGCTGTGAGAAACATTTTCAACTGCTCGAACAATTTTATTTTTCCGTCAGCTTCCAATTCTTTCTGCAAACGCTCAATGACTTTCGCCAATAATGCCAACGCCCATTCGCGGTCAAACGCTTTGTCCGGACTCGGCTCGTTCGCAGCGGCGACCTGAAATTTCGTATCCGCCGTCTGCCAGTCCAGCGACAAATGCGCCGCACCACCGCCGCGCTTTTGCGCCTGCGCCTTGTCCCATTCATTCGCCAGAAAATGTTTTAGCGAGGCGAGCAAGAACGCGCGGAATTTGCCTTTTTCACTGTCCGCGTTCGCGAAAAAATTTTTCTCCAGCAACCGCGCGAAAAACGCCTGCACCAAATCTTCCGCATCCGCCTTAGCGTAACCGCGACGGCGAACGTAGGCGTAAAGCGGAAACCAATACGTTTGGCAAAGCTCCTCCAACGCGTGCAGCGAAGCCGGTGAACTGGTTTTTCCCGCCGCGAGCACGACCGTCCAATGCGTCGTGGCGAACACATCGCCCGGCGGGCATGAAGATTTGCTGGAATGTTCCGAAGTCAAAATTTTAAATCAATGCCGGTGGAAATGCCCGCCGCCAAAAAAGATGACGAGAAAAATCACCAGCGGCAACGTCAGTGCCGCCACAAAAATAATGACGCCGTTGCGGTTGCCAAAATTGGTGGTCCAGCCAAACCCCCGGCGCTTGGGAACCAGCGCGCGTGTGTCCGTCCGGCTGCGGTAAATTCCACACGACCAGTTTTTGGGATCGTTCCACTCGCGTTGATTGATTTCGTCGTTCTTCATTTTATGTAATAACCGCAAGCCTTCCATGCGCCATCGGCTTCCAGCGAGAACGTGACCGTTTCCGTCGCGGAATTCTTATTGGCAAACGCGGTTTCGAATTGCATGACGACATATTTACCATCCGGCGTGCCGGGCAGTTGCGTCTCCGTCACCGCGGAATCCACCGCGCGGATTTTCAGTTCACCCAAAGGTTTGCGGACAGATTGCAAAGCCTCAACCCATTTGTCCTGCGTGATTGCACTTTGAAAATAATCCGAGGCGTCGTTCCAACTGCCCGCGTAGTTGCCAGCGTCAATTCCCACCAGCCATTTTTCCGCCGCCTTCACCGCCGCCGTCTGCTCGGCGTTGCGCGGACGGATGAGATACGCGATGGCGCGCCACTGCCCGTCTTTTTCCAAAGCGAACGTGACCGTTTCGACCGCGTGCGGCTCCGCTGCAAAAGCGGTTTCAAATTGCGCGATGAAATACGAACCAGCCGGCATTCCCGGCAATGCAGACGAAGTTTGCGTGGAAATTACTTTGCGTGAAAGCACCGAACCGAGCGGCTGCCGGACTTTTTCCAACAGTTTGACCCAGGCATCTTTTTGGCCGTCCGCGCGAAAGCTTGCCGCCGCCGTATCCCACGTCTGCGAATATGCACCGGCATCTGCGAGCGCGAGCCAGTTTTGCACGGCGAGCATGGCGACACGTTTTGGTTCATTTCCATTTTGCGCTAACTTGTAACGAATCTTCACGCCGCGCGGGTTCTCGGTGATGCCGGTGATTTGCAAAATGCCCATGCTACCTTCACGAGTTTGGAAGAACCATGTCTTTGATGGATTGGTTTCGGCGTCCATCACGGCAGTTTCTTGCGGTTGGACATTTTTGAATTGGTCCAATGCGAGGGTGTCTGGCTCTGTATCCCACGTTACGGCAGGCACCGTTGAAACTTTCATATCCAGTCCCACCAAGCCGTGAAATGAGTGGATGAACCCCATCGCATCCACGCCATTGTTTCGCATCCACAAATACTCAGCGTCTTTGCCCGCCGCCCACATCGTGGATGAGCCGGCAAACAATTTCCCAGAATCAAAATCAACCATGATAAGGGCATTCGTGCGCTCGGCTTCATTGGCAAAGCTGGCGCTACTATCCGCCACCACCCGCTCCACCACCGGGCCGAAAGTCAGCTCAGGCGCGGCGGAATGCGGGCGCGAGTGGGATAACCATTGTTTCGGTAAGGGGATTAACCAAACCGCCAAAACCACCGCCACGGGTAACAGGAACTGCCACAGTTTATTGAAACGGTCGCGGGCTTGCTGGACGGCGGCCGGGCGGATGAGATAACCAACAGCCAGCCATTCGCCGCTGGCTTGCCGGGCGATGGTGACGGTTTCGGTGGCTGTGAGCAGGCCGTCGAACGACGTGGCGTAGCGCGCCTCATACCAAAGTCCGCCGTTGGTGTATTTGCCAGCGGTAAGCTGGCGCGACAGGACGTGCCCGAGCGGGTGCCGGATTTCGGTCAGGCGCTTGACCCACTCGTCCTTGGCCATGGCTCGCTGAAAGTAAGGCGCGGCGGTGGCCCAGCTTTGGGCATAATCGCCTTGGTCCATGAGGGCAAGCCACTGCGCCATCGCGCGGGTGCAGTCCGCCGGCGCAGCACCGGAAGCGTCTGGGGCGGAAACAGCTTTCACCTTGCGTTTGGCCCAAATCGGAATCAGGAAGGAGGCGGCCATGCAGACGCCCCAGAGAATCCAAAATGAGGCGGTGAACCAGTTTAGGCCGGGACCGCGCAGCAGCCGCAGTTGATCCGCCGAGTGATGCGTGCTGTCGAAAACGCTGACGCCGTAAGCCTGTCCACCAATCGCCCAATAGCCAACGGCTAGTCCACCGATGGCAATCGGGGCAATCGTGAGGCCGCCCAGTGCAAGGCAGAGGGCTACCGCCAGTCCGCCAAAGGAAACCAAACCGGCGGCGAGGCCACCAAAGGCAAAGACACCGACGGCGATGCCGCCGAAAGCAAATCCGCCGTAAGCGCGTCCGCCCAGCGCCACCACACCAGTGGCCGTGCCGCCCACAGCGATGATGCCGCGCGCGTGTCGCGCCTTGCCCGTTTGGAGATCGACGCCCTGCGCCACATGTAAAAGGGGCAGCCCAAACCAGGTGCGCGCAGACTTGTATTCAAAACCCAACCAGGCCGGCGGTGGCGCGGCCGCGGTGGAACCGAGCGCAGTTACGTTGGTGAGGGATTCGACGAGCGTCTTCACGTCGCTGACCTGCTGGTAGCGCAGTTCCGGTTTTTTCTCCAACGCGCGCAAAACAATTTCATCCAGCCGGACATCAATGGAAACTTTCTTGGACGGCGCTTCAAGTTTCTTGCCGGGCAGTTCGCCGGTGAGCATCTGGTAAAACACCACGCCCAGTGCGTAGATGTCCGCGCGGTGGTCCACCTCGCCCGGCGCTTGAATTTGCTCGGGCGACATGTATTGCGGCGTGCCCATCACCTTGCCCGCATCGGTCAAATCGCTGGTAGGGTGGTGCTGCTGCGCCGCCGCCTCGCCTTGGCTGACCGGCAGGTCTGCACTACCATCATTTCTCACAATTTTCGCCAAACCAAAGTCCGCCACTTTCACCCGGCCACGGCGGTCGAGCAAAATATTTTCCGGCTTGATGTCGCGGTGGACGATGCCCTGGTCGTGCGCGAATTGCAGCGCGTCGCAAATCTGCGGCACAATCGCCAGCGCCTCGCGCGGTGCCATCCGATTACCCGCGAGCAACTGGCGTAGGTTCACGCCATCCACAAATTCCATGAGGAAATAAAATTGTCCGCTCGCATTGCCGAACTCATAAAGCGTGACGATGTTCGGATGATTCAGCTTCGCAAGCGCCTTGGCCTCGCGCGCGAAGCGTTCGGCGAATGCCGGTTCGTCGCCGATGCCGGGCGGAAGAATTTTTAAGGCGACGATGCGGTCGAGTTGTTTCTGTCGCGCCTTGTAAACCGCGCCCATGCCGCCCTTGCCGATGAGTTCGAGAATTTCAAGTTGCGGAAATTTCGCGGCAAGTTCCGCAACCTCCGGCGGCACGAACGCCTTTTGTTTCGCATCGGTGACGGTGTCCGCTGCCGCGCCCATTTTGAGCAGGCACGCAGGGCAAAGTCCCGCGAGCGCACCGAACGGCAGCGGCGTGCCGCATTGCGGGCAGTTGTTTTGGTCGGGCATTGGCGGATTCATTTTTACCGTGTCCATGCCCACTTCAGAAGCAAAGCCGGCGGGACGTTACAAAAATTTCGGCGCAAAAATACGCGCTCAACCTACGAGCCGGAGACAAAGCGGATAGCGATAGAAATTTCCTTCCGAGGCTTTGACGGCCGCGACAATCGGCAGCACCAGCGCCATGACCATCAATGCTATTAGCAGTGGAAAGCCGATGACAATCATGCACAGAAAAACCGCAATCACACCGTAGATGAAAAGCGAGATGTGGAAGTTCAGAGATTCGCGCGCGTGCGCGGTGATTTTTTCTGATTCACCTTTCTTCACCAGATAAATAATCAGCGGAAAAATTATTCCCACACCCAGAAACAGTGACAGGTGGCAAAGGATGACGAGCAATTTCTCATTGCTGTCCGGCTTGGCGACGGGCGGCGGCACGTTCAACGGCGGCGGGGCTTCCATGCACGTAGCGAACCAAAGCCGTCAGCGTTCGGCAAGTTTTTTTCCGCACGACGGCAAAATTCACCGCAGCTTGAAGCCGCCTTGGAAAATCACTTCCGCCGCGACGACGACCAGAACAATAATTCCTACGAGCGCGTTCAGGCGAAAGAAGGCGAGATTGATCCAATTCAAACTGCGGCGACGCGCGATCCAATGTTCCAACACGAGGCAGGCGACAATAACGAGCCAGCCAATGAGATACGCGATGCGAAAATGGCATAGCAAACCAAAACCGAGCAGCACACCGCACATCGCCATGTGCGCGAGAAACGCCGCACCGAGCGCGTTTTTGGGGCCCCAGGCGACGACGAGTGAATGCAGGCCGTGTGATTTATCGAACTCGTAATCTTGTAACGCGTAGATGATATCGAAGCCGACGAGCCACAGCACGACGGCGAACGCGAGGAAAAAAGGCTGTAAAGCAGCTCTTGCATTATCAAACCAAACTGCGGTCATGGAAATCTCACTTAATGGTGGAAAACCAAATTGCCCTTTCACCGCCAGCCACGCGCCTATGGGCGCGAGCGCGAGCGCGATGCCGAGAAAAACGTGCGTGTAATCCGTGAAGCGTTTCGTGAGCGAGTAAAAACAAACGAGCACGAGGGCAATGGGCGAAAAATAAAAACAGACCGGATTTAGAAAGTAACTGGCGGCAATGAAACCGGCCGCCGACAAGATACAAAGCGAAATCGCGCTGAACAAAGAAATTTCACCAGCGGGCAAGTGGCGATTCTTGGTGCGCGGATTCAGCGCGTCAAACTTGCGATCCACGATGCGATTGAACGCCATCGCGCACGTCCGCGCACAAACCATCGCGACCAAAATCAGTCCGAAAGTTTTCCAGCCGGGCCAGCCGCGATTGTCGCGCGCAGCCACGAGCATTGCCGCCAGCGCGAATGGCAGCGCAAAAACCGTGTGCGAGAAGCGCACGAACGAACCCCATTTTTGGATTGTTGAAATCATTTTTGAATTAGCCACAGAGGCACAGAGGACACAGAGTTCGGAACTTATTTTCTCTGTGCGCTCTGTGTCTCTGTGGCAAAATTATTCTTTCTCTTCCGCCCAACGCGGCGCGATTTTGTTCGGCAGCCCCATGTGGTCGAGCACGCGCGCGACAACGGTGTCCACGAGTTCAACGATGGTTTTGGCCCCGGAATAAAAACTGGGGTTGGCCGGAATCAACGTTGCGCCTGCCAGCAAAAGCAATTCCATATTTTTAACCTGAATGAGATTCAGCGGTGTTTCGCGCGGGACGAGAATTAATTTTTTCTTTTCCTTCAGCACCACGTCAGCGGCGCGTTGCAAAACGTCCTCGCTGTAACCGTGCGCGATGCGACCCATCGTGCCCATCGTGCAGGGAATGACGACCATCACGTCCGGCGGATTCGAGCCGCTGGCGAACGGCGCGTTCATGCTTTTCAAACTGTGCGGCGTCACGCCTTCGGGCAATTTCAATCCGCCCGGCAATTCCTCGGCGACGACCTGCTGCGCGTAATTGCTCATCACGACATGGATTTGATGTTCGCGCGGATTCAGGTTGTCGAGCAGCCGCTGCGCATACAGCGCGCCGCTGGCTCCGGTGATGGCGACAAGAATTTTCACTGCGCCCAGTTTGCCGCAAATGAAAGCCGCAAACAAGTCGCGCGAAGCCAACACACAGCGGAATAGTTTTACGCTCTGCTTATCTGTGTTTCCTCGGCAAATAAATTTAGCTAAAATCCGCGCATGGAAATTTCCGATCTGGCAAAAGTCCTCGTCGCGCTCGGTTGTCCGGCGGAGAAATCGACCGACATGGCCGCGCAACTCGATAAACGTGCCAAGCAATTGGCCGCCGAAAAAAATCGGCCTTACGAGGAAGCGTTAAAACATTTGATTGGCTTGATGCGTCAAGGCTGGTCGGCCAAGGAAAAAGGATTTTGATTTTATGATTAAACCGTGGAAAAAAATTGGTTCCAAAATCGTCGGCGATTTTCGCATTTTCAAAGTTCGCGCCGACACTTGCGTCAATCCGCGCACCGGCAAGGAACATGATTTCTATGTCCTCGACACCGTCGGCTGGGTCAACGTCATCGCCGTCACGCCGGACCAACAGCTCGTGATGGTGTCGCAATACCTCCATGGCTCCGGCACGGTGGAATTGGAAATTCCCGGTGGCATGATGGACCCGCACGAGACTGATCCGGTCGCCACCGCCGTGCGCGAACTGCGTGAGGAAACCGGCTACGCCGGCGAAAACGCGCGCCTGCTTGGAAACATTCATTCCAACCCCGCGATTTTGAGCAACACAACTTTCACCGTGCTGATTGAAAATTGCCGCCTGCAGCACGGCGTGGAATTCGACAGCGGCGAAGATTTGACGACGCAACTTGTGCCGGTGGCGGAAATTCCCAAGCTCGTCGCCGAAGAAAAAATCGGCCACTCGCTTGTCGTCGTGGCGCTGTATTATTTTGATTTGTGGCAGCGGGGAATCAAGAAAGCGTAGTCGCAAATTAAATTCGCCCATGCCCATTTTCTACGAATGCCAACGCTGCACGGCCTGTTGTCGCTGGCCGGGACAAGTGCGTTTGTCGAATGAAGAAATTGCACGGCTCGCCACGTTCAAAGGCTTGAGCGAAGCCGACTTCATCCAGCAATTCACGCGGCTGCGCTGGGATCGCGGCGGACTGGCCTTGCTGGAAAAACCGGACGGCGGCTGTATTTTTCTGGACGGCGACGACTGCTCCGTGCAAGCCGTCAAGCCGCAGCAGTGCCGCGATTTTCCGAACCTTTGGAATTTTCCCGGCTTTCAGCAGACGTGCAAAGCGTTCCCGCGCGAAGTCACCGAAGCGGAATACGAACGCCGCATTGCGCTAATAAAAGCGAAGGGCAATGAGCGCGGATGAAATCGCGGCTCAACTCAAACTCACCGGATCAATATCCACCGCCAACGTCACGTCATCCGGCAAAGTTAGAGACTGCACGATGACCGCAAGTTCACGGCTTAACGCACTCATCGCGCGCGTCCGCAGCATGATTTGGTAACGGTAAAAATTTTCCGCACGCAGCAACGGCGCAGGCGCAGGACCGGCGATGACCAGGTCTTTCAGCGACTTTAATTTTTTCTCCAGCGCGCGCTTCAGATGGTCAGCAGAGAATTTCACTTTTTCTTCGCTGCGACCTTTGAGCGTGAGCAGCGCGACGCGGCTCGCGGGCGGATATTTCAGTTGTTCGCGAAATTCAATTTCCTGTTCGTAGAAGCCTACGAAATCGTGACGGCGCGCAAATTGAATCGCCGGATGAAACGGCGTGAACGCTTGCACAAAAACTTCGCCTTCGACATCGCCGCGACCCGCGCGACCAGCGACTTGCGTGAGCAATTGAAACGTCCGTTCGCCCGCGCGAAAATCCGGCTGATGCAGCGCCGAGTCCGCGTAAATGATGCCGACCAGCGTGACGTTCGGAAAATGCAGTCCCTTCGCGATCATTTGTGTGCCGACCAGAATATCCAGTTTGCCTGCGCGGAAATCACCGAGCACTTGGCGGTAATCGTCCTTACGCTTCATCGTGTCGGCGTCCATGCGTTTGACGCGCGCCTTCGGAAAAAGCTTAGCCAAAACTTCTTCGACTTTCTGCGTGCCGGTTCCGGCAAAGCGGATCGCCGGGTTTTTGCATTTCGGTTCCGGACAAACGAGCGGGACTTTTTCGTTGTGGCCGCAGATGTGGCAGGAAAGTTTTTGCTCGATGCGATGATACGTCAGCGACACGCTGCAATTCGGACACTCGGCCACGTAACCGCATTTCGGACACATCAGCGAAGTCGAGTAACCGCGCCGGTTCAGAAATAAAATCGTCTGCTCGCCGCGCTCGAGCCGTTGCGTGATGGCTTCCTTGAGCTGCGGCGAAAACAGCGGCGGACCTTTCTCCTTGAACATCGCTTGCCGCATATCCACGACGCGGACATGCGGCATTTTCTGATCGTCCACGCGTTCGGGCAAATTCAGCAACGTGAATTTTCCTTTTTTACAATTGGCGTAACTCTCCATCGAAGGCGTAGCCGAACCGAGCACGACGACGGCGTTTTCCATCTGCCCGCGCATGATGGCGACATCGCGCGCATGGTAACGCGGCGCTTCCTCCTGCTTGTAAGTGTGCTCATGTTCCTCGTCCACGATGATGAGGCCGAGCGGCTCGACCGGCGCAAAAATCGCCGAACGCGCGCCGATGACGATGCGGGCGCGGCCATCGCGAATTTTGTGCCATTCATCGTGGCGTTCGCCCGCGCTCAAATGCGAATGCAGCACCGCAACGAGCGTCTGCAATTTGCCGGAACTAAAGCGCGCTTTGAATCGTTCGACCGTCTGCGGCGTCAACGAAATTTCTGGCACGAGCACAATCGCTCCCTTGCCCTGCTCCAGTGCGTGCGCCAAAGCCTGGAGATAAATTTCCGTCTTGCCGCTGCCGGTGACGCCGTGGAGCAGAAAAGTGCGCGAAGGATTTTCTGCGTCTATCGCCTTGGTGATTTCGCCCAAAGCCTGTGCCTGCGCGGGATTCAAAACAATATTTTGTGTGGGCAAAATCGTTTCGCGCGCATACGGATCGCGCTCCGAAACTTCGGACGTGATGGAAACCAGACCGCGATCTTCCAGTTTACGCACAGTGGCAGCGGTGGTTTTGGTGAGTTCCAACAATTCTGCCAGCGGCAATTCGCGCCGCTCCTCGACGAGATTCCAAACTTCCTGCTGGCGCTTTGGCAACTTGGGAAATTCGCCGCTCACGGTCAGTGCGCGGACAAATAATCGCTCGCGCCAGCCGGTGTCTTCCTTGCGAACGGCTTCCGGCAAAACACTTTTCAGTGCAATTTCCGGCGCACAGCAGTAATACTCACCGATCCAACGCGCGAGTTTCAAAACCTTTGCAGTTACGAGTGTTTGTGCGCCGATGACTTTGAGGATGGGCTTGAGATTCGCGTGGCCGGATTCCTCGGCGACGGCGGTGCCCACACCGAGAATTTTTCGCGGTCCGAACGGAACTTGCACGCGACTGCCGACATCAATTTGTCCGGCCAGTTCCGCCGGAATTGAATAATCAAATTCCTTCCGCAGCGCGATCTCTAGACTGACGCGGGCAATCATTTTTCAATCGCGCTTTAGTCGCGCGTAATGGAGCGCAAATCCGCTTCAAGTTGCAGGCGCAGTTTTTCGCGGCCAGCTTCGTCGGTTTCACGCGGGACGCGCAGGGCTTTGCCCATCGTCACCGTGCAGACCGCGAACGGCAGCGGAATCTGAAATTTGTCCCAGCTCTTCACGCGAATTTTCCAACTGAGATGATACGTCACCGGGACGATGGGCATGCCGGTCATTTGCGCCGTGGAAATCACGCCTTCCTGAACGGTGTAACACGGTCCGCGCGGACCGTCCGGCGTGAGCGCGAGGTCGTGACCGCGTCGTCCCCATGCGACCAGTTCGCGAAACGCCTGTGCACCGCGCCGCGACGACGAACCGCGCACGGGCTGCACTTTGAACATTTCCAAAACTCCCGTCAGCAAGCCGCCGTCTTTGCTCGCACTTACGAGTGCGACTAGCCGCCGTCCGCGGTCGCGACGCGCAACATATTTACGATATAAAATCAACGCCAGCGCGAGCCGATTGTGCCAGATGGCAAAAATAATTTTTTCCTGCGGCACGTCAGAAAAATAGCCGGATAAATCCTCCAACCGGAAACGCAGCGTCGCGGTAATGCACTGCGCCACCGTGTAAATCAAAGCAGCCAGCAGCCGCTGATGCCATTTCGGCGGATGCGGAATCACCACGCCACCGACGACTCGCGCGTGGCGATGCGCAGCGGGCGGCTGTGGTTGCGGATTGGCTTCGGTCATCAGGCTCCCTTTTTCAGACACGCGCGAATCAATTGTTCCACCGTCGCCGATGCGCCCAGCATCGCTTGCGCGGCGCGAACGGAATCATGCGCTTCAACTTGTTTGAAGCCGAGCGCCATGAGCGCCAGCACCGCGTCATTGGTTTTCTGATCGTCAGACGAAAGTGAATTTTTGGCGCTCGCCGCTTCCAGTGCGCCGGCTTGGCCAATTTTATCGCGCAGTTCAACGACGATTCGCTCCGCCGTTTTTTTACCGACACCGGAAATTTGCGAAAGCGATTTCACGTCGCCGTTCGCCACTGCGCCGCGAAACGCCACCGCGTTCATGCCGCTCAAGATGTTCAGCGCCGTTTTCGGGCCGATGCCGCTGACGTTGTTGATGAGCATCCGAAACAAGTCGCGTTCCACCGCCGTCGCGAAGCCGTAAAGAATATGCGCGTCTTCGCGGACGATAAGTTGCGTGAGCAATTTTATCTCGCCGCCGGGCGATGGCAGTTTGTCGAATGATGACAAGGGAATCAGCACTTCGTAGCCGATGCCGTTCACGTCCACGATGACTTGCGTGGGCAATGACTCAACCAGTTTTCCGTGTAAAAAAGTAATCATATCAAAAGCCAGCCATACCGCCTACGCCACCGTGACCGTCGTGCGAACCAATATCATTTATTTGCCGCCCAAAATCTTTAGCTTCTTTTTCTTCCTTATCCATTTGTTTCTTCCAAAACGCGATTTCCGCATCGTTCATCAAAAGCTCTTTCGGCAGTGGTTTTTCACACACGCCGCAAATTTTAAGTTTACGGCTGTAAATCGGTGCCTGGCAATTTGGGCAGCGAAATTCCATTTCTAAATTTTCTTCGGCGCGTTCAAACCGTGCCGCGAATTTTCCTGCGCGTGCGTCAGCGCGAGCGCGAGCGCGTCCGCCGCGTCGGGCGCGGGCAGCTCGGCGAGATTCAACATCCGTTGCACCATCTTGGCGACGGCAATTTTTTGCGCCGCGCCGTAGCCAACAATTGCCTGCTTCACTTTACGGGTGGCGATTTCGTAAATATCCAAACCGGCTTCGGCAATCGTCGCCATCGCGGCGCCGCGCGCTTCGCCCATGATGATGGCCGTCTTCAGATTTTGCGCGAAGAAAAGTCCTTCCACCACACAAACCGTCGGCTGATGTTCGCGCACGATGTCGCGCAGCGTTTGGGTAATCTTGGCAAGGCAACGGGAACGTTCCCAATCTTTCGGACAGGTGATCGTGCCTTGCGCGAGCGCGGATAAATTATTTTTTTCTACGCGAATGATGCCGTAACCCGTGCCGCGCACTGAAGGATCAACGCCCAAAATAATTTGCGTGACGCGCGTCGTCGGTCGCGCTACCGGCACGGCAACGCTGGCGGCGCGCGACGGTTTGCCGTTGAGGCGCTGCTGCATCTGCTCGAATTGTTGCCGGGAAATGCCCACGCGAAAAGGTTGCCAGCGCGCGCGGACGGGCAAAAGGAAAAACGCCGCGACGAAGTTCGTCGCGGCGTTGATGACATCAACGATTCAGTGATTTTGCGCGAACCAGTTTTGCGAACGGCCGCCGCCATTGAACGAGCCGTTTTGATTTTGTGCGGGCGCAGAATTCATCGGGGTAGCGGGTGAAAAATTGCGCGGCACGGACTGGCTGTAATTTTGGTGTGACTCAAACCGTTGCGGCGGCGTAACTGTGACCGGAGCGGTGTAACTGGATTGCGGACTCATCTGCCGCAGTTGCTGGTGGAAATCACTTTGTGCGGGCGAGTGCTGGGTGACGGGAGCCGCAACGCCACCGATAACCGGCGCGGAAACATTGCCATTCATCGGTGCCGAAACGCCACTGTTCATGGGGGCAGAAACTCCGCCATGCATCGGCGCGGAAACGGTCGCGGTAGGCGCGGTGTAAACTGGCTGTGTTCGATGATTTTCGCCGCCGGTGAGAATCAAGTTATTGTGCGACTGGCCGTGGAGCGGCGCTGGATTATTGACCGTGCCATTTTGACTTTGCGGCGGCAATGCAGACGAATTCTGATTCCCGCGTGTGAATCCAGTTTCATGCTGGTTCTGGCCGCGCGTCGGATTTTGTGTGGTCGGCGCGGAATAAGAATGATTGCCACTGGCCGTCGTGCTGCCGTTGTTCGGCAGCGTTCCGTCGTGATGCGAAGCGTTACCGGCCAATGGCCGCGTGGCCGCGCCGTCGGAATTGCCCGCGCCATACGGGCGCGCCGGATGAATTTCGCCCTGACCGCGCCAGCCGTGGCGACCGGCATTGCCAATCGTGCCGACGTTCACCGCTTGAATCGGATGATGCGCCGCCGCGCCGATGACGGTGACGGAAACGCCGTTGTTCACGATGGTGCGGTTGTTGCAATTGTAATTGTTGATAATCGTAGTCTGGTTGTAAATCTGTGTGACCTGTTGCTGTGGCAAACAGTAATAGCGCGGATGCGGTTCGCAGAAATTGCCGATGGACACGAACGTGAAACAATTCGCGGCCAGCCCGAAACCAAAGTTCACCGACACATTGCCGCCGTGATAAGTAAAGCCGATGCCCGGTTGATACGCCGTGTAAGGTGGTAGCGGCGCCCAGCCGCAATAGTCGCTGCTCGAACGCCACGTCACCCATGACGGCGCCCAGACGGTGTCCGGCCACCAGCACCAACCGTATTGCGGTGTGTTGAACCAGCGTCCGTAATGGAACGTGACGCCCCACGAATAATCTGAATTCCAATACCACCCACAATCGGTGTAAACCCAATGACCACGGTCGCAATACGGTTGCCACGTCGCATCATACGCCATCACTGTCGGTCGCCAGCAGCGACCATAGCCATCTACTTGAACCCACTGACCGTAAGGCGAAAGCGTATCGTAAAAATTATTGATGGTCATTTCCGTGGGCGGCGCAGCGACAGCGGGTGCTGCGGGTGGCGGAGAATTATTTTCGGCAGTGGTCGTTGGCGTTGGTGGCGGAGTGACGGGCGCGGGCGATGAATTAATGGAAGCTAAATAGTTTTTATCGTGCGCGAACATGGCATTCACCATTTCGGACGAAACTCCAGCATCGGTCAGGGCAATAATTTTATCAGCATCGAGATTGAAGGCGGTGGGACAATTGGAGATGTAATTCTGAATCACGGCGACATCCACGCCGGCTTGAGCTAGCTTGAAAACTTGCGCGACCGGACTGCCGGGCTGGATGTTGTCCGGCAACGCGCTCGTGCTCGCGGGGGGCGGAATCGGCTGTTCGTTCGCGAGACTTTCGTAAGCAGCGGCCGCGGCGACAGCCACAGCCAGCGCGATCAAGGTTTTGGAGGTGAAATATTTTTTCATAAGGTGTTTGGTTAATGTTGAGTGCAGTTCAATCTAACAAGTGTCAGACGCGGAAGTTGCCCCAGCCGTTCACGATTAAGCCACATCTTGTTGATAAACAACGATTTATTTTCTGAAACCAACCTCGTTTAACCACCTAAACGGTTACTTTCTGAAAGTCTGTGGGCACTAGGGTGTCACCGGTTTTGGCGATAGCTTCGCCCGGCGGAAAAGTTATGCTGCGCGGATGAATCCTCGGATTTTGGCCAGTGCGATTTTATTTTTGGCGGCAACGACTTTTGCCGCTGACACAAACGCACTAAAAAATTCGCGCACTGGCCCATTCATTCTCGGGGCAGAAGTTTCGTGGGCACCGGAAGACGAGGCGGGCGGCGCAAAATATTTTGACCACGGTGTGCAGAAAGACATTTTTCAAATTCTCGCCGACTATAAATTTAATTACGTCCGCTTACGCCTCTTTGTGAATCCAGGCACAACCAACGGCTACGCCGCCGGCAAAAGCGAGGCGTTCTGCGATTTGGCGCACGTCATCGCACTCGCCAAACGTGCTCGTGAGCACGGCATGGGATTACTATTGGATATTCATTACGGCGACACTTGGACTTCGCCCGGCCATCAGGATTGGCCGGCCGCGTGGCGCAGCTTGAAATTTCCCGAACTCACCAACACCATTCACAGCTATACGCACAATGTAATCGCACAAATGAAAGCCGCCGGCGTGACGCCGGACATGGTGCAAGTGGGCAACGAAATTTCCAACGGCGTGCTGTTCCCACTCGGCAGTCGCAGCCACTTCGACAATTTTGCAGCGTTCGTTCAAGCTGGCATCGCGGGTATCCGTGAAGTGGATCCTGAAATTAAAATAGTTTTGCATCATCACCTCGGCCGCAATAACGCGGTGATGCGTGAGTGGCTGGATAATTTCATCAAACGCGGCACGGACTTCGATCTCATCGGCATGTCGTGTTACGCGCAGGCAACGGAAGGTGATTGGAAAAATAATTTCGATGACCTCGCAAAACGCTACCCTGACAAGGGATTGCTCGTTGTAGAATATTCTGGCCGCAAACGCTACCTGAACGATTTGATGTTCAACACGCCAGACAAAAAGGGCTGGGGCACCTTCATCTGGGAACCAACACGACATAAGGAAGCGCTCTTTGATTACGAGGGCAAAAACGCCGGCGGCGGCGCAGGCGCGGTTTTCAAAAGTCAGGAAACCAATCCCGTCGCGGGCACAACCAATGCCGTTGCTGCCACCGCTGAACCCAAAACGCACGGCGGACGCTACGACGCGAATGCACTCTTTGAGTTGTATCCGCAGATGGCGCACAACTACGGCAATCATTAATTAAAAATAATTGCGACTAAAGGCAAAGATAGAACGTCTGCCAAATTGAATTTCACAAAATGAAAAAACTAATTCTCGTCAGCCTCGGATTTATTATCGTGCTAACCACATCGCTCCGCGCGGTGGAAATTTTTACACCACCTGCATCGCCGCACGCGGATTATAGCTTTAACTCCGACTGGAAATTTATCCGCGCGGACGTGACGAACGCCGAGCAGGTCGCTTTTGACGATTCCAAGTGGAGCGATGTCAGCGCGCCGCATACTTTCAATGATGCAGATTCTTACACGGCTATCATCAGCCACGGCGGCGGCGACCGGAAGGCGTGGTCAGGCATTGTCTGGTATCGCAAACATTTCAAATTGCCCGCGAACGCGAAGGACGGAAAAGTCTTTCTGGAATTTGAAGGCATCAAACAAGCCGGACGTTTTTGGGTGAACGGCAAATTCGCGGGCAAATTTGAGAACGGCATCTCAGCGTGCGGTTTGGATTTAACCAGCTTCGTGAATTTTGGCGACGCGGATAACGTCATCGCCGTGAAGGTGGACAACAGCAACGATTACGTCGAAGAGGCGACCGGCGCGGGCTACGAATGGATGGGACGCGCGTTCAATCCGAATTACGGCGGTCTGAATCACGACATCGTGTTGCACCTGACGAGCAAAGTTTATCAGACCTTGCCGCTTTACGAAAATCTCAAGACGACGGGTATTTACATTTACGGCTCCAACTTCGATATCAAAAATAAATCCTGCGACGTGAATCTCGAAGCGCAGGTGAAAAATGAATCCGGCGACCAACAATCCATCACGCTCTCTGCGGTCGTTGTGGATGCGGACGGAAATGTCTGCGCGAAATTTCAAAGCGATGCCTTGGATTTGGTAAACGGCGAAGCCGAAGTGTTTACTGCGAATGGGAAATTGAGCGACGCAAAATTCTGGAGCGATGAAACACCCAATCTTTACAATGTATATTCCATTTTAACGGTGAATGACAAAGTCGTGGATGTGCAGAAAATTACGACTGGTTTTCGCAAAACCGAATTCAAAGGTGGCGTTGGCACCGGCGGCGTTTATCTGAATGACAAGTTTGTTTATCTCACCGGCTACGCGCAGCGCTCGTCGGACGAATGGGCGGGACTCGGTCAGGCGTATCCCGATTGGATGCACGATTACAACGCGCAACTCATTCGCAGCACCCACGCCAATTATATCCGCTGGATGCACATCTCACCGCAGGCGGTGGACGTGCGCGCGTGCGACAAAAGCGGCATCGTGGAAGTTTGTCCGGCCGGCGACAAAGAAAAAGATGCGACTGGCCGCCAATGGGAACAGCGCGTGGAAGTGATGCGCGACGCGATGATTTATTTTCGCAACTCGCCGAGCATTTTATTTTGGGAAGCCGGAAATAATTCCATCACGCCCGCGCACTTGCAACAGATGGTGGACTTGCGAAAACAGTTTGATCCGAACGGCGGACGCGTCGTCGGTTGCCGCACGCTGAACGATGCCGGCGCCACGCCCATCGCGGAATATTTTGGCGTGATGATTGGGCAAGACAAACGCACGGACGCATTGACCAACCCGACAGAACAGTTCCGCGCGTTCAGCCTGGAACGCCGCGACCGCGCACCTTTCATTGAGACGGAAGATTTTCGCGACGAGGCTGCGCGCCGTTTCTGGGATGATTTTTCACCGCCGCATTTTGGATTCAAGAAAGGGGAGAACGATACTTACGCGTGGAACTCGGAAACGTTTTGCATCGCCGCCGCCGAACGTTATCACGATTATTTTATCAACCGCATTTCCAACACCGATCCGGCGCATTCCAAGTGGGCGGCCTATGCCTCGATTTACTGGTCGGACTCGAATGCCGACGGCCGTCAGGACAGCAGCGAAGTCTGTCGCGTCAGCGGCAAGGTGGATTCCGTGCGCCTGCCGAAGCAGGCTTACTACGTTTACTGCGTGATGCAAAATCCCGCGCCAGACATACACATTATCGGCCACTGGAATTATCCGACGAACACGACAAAGACGATTTACGTCGCCGCCAACCACTGCGACGCCGTGGAGCTTTTCGTAAACGGAAAATCCCTCGGCAAATCCAGCACGCCGACGAACGGTTATATTTTCGCGTTCCCGCAAATTGAATTTGCCGCCGGAAAAATTTCTGCCGTCGCCAGCGTGAATGGAAAAATTGTCGCGCAGGATGAAATTGAAACCGCTGGCGCAGCGAAGACCATCAAACTCACGCCACACGTTTCGCCGAACGGTTTTCAAGCCGATGGCTCGGACGTGGCTTTCTTTGACGTGGAAGTAGTGGACGCACAAGGTCATCGCTGCCCGACTGACGAAGCGCGCGTAGATTTCAAATTAGATGGCGCGGCCATCTGGCGCGGCGGTTACAACAGCGGCAAAATTAATTCCGTCAACAATCTCTGGCTCGACACCGAGTGCGGCATCAATCGCGTCGCCATCCGTTCCACGCCCACGCCCGGCAAAATCACTTTGACCGCCACGCGCGCAGGACTTGAGCCAGCGACGATTCAACTCGATTCCAAGCCCGTTGCCATCACCGACGGCTTGGCACGTTAAGCGCATTTCGGTTGCGAAGATTCAGCGGCGGTTGCAAGATTCCAGCAAATTTATGCTCGCGTATCTTTGGGTGGCACTCGGCGGCGCAATCGGCAGCGTGGCGCGGTTCGGCCTCGACGGACTGATCACAGCGCGTTGCGGCGAGACGTTTCCGTGGGGCACACTCACCATCAACGTCACCGGCTCATTTCTCATCGGCGTATTCGCGGCGTATGCCGACCCCGACGGACGCGTGCTGATTGCGCCCGGCGTCCGGCAATTTTTGATGATTGGCGTCTGCGGTGGCTACACGACCTTTTCTTCATTCAGCTTGCGAACCCTTCGTTTCGCGCTGGATCGTCAATGGTTTTACGCCGGCGGATATATTTTATCATCCGTCGTGCTGTGCCTCGTGGCCGTATGGCTGGGCTACGCGCTGGGTTCAATGTTCAATTCCATGAAAGGAAATTAAAATGCAAATTCCAACTGACGCCATCCTGCTGCGGATTTTTCTAGGCGAAAGCGACCGCTGGGAACACCTGCCACTTTACGAAGCCATCGTGCTCAAAGCGCGCGAACGGCATCTCGTCGGCGCGACCGTGTTGCGTGGGCCGATGGGTTTTGGCAAAGCCAGCCGCCTGCACACCGCGAAAATCCTGTGCCTCTCCGATGACCTGCCGCTCGTCATCGAAATCGTGGACAGCGAGGAGAACATCAATTCCTTCCTGCCCGAACTGGAAAAAATGCTCGGCGGCGGACTCGTGACTTTGGAAAAAGTGAAAGTGCTGCGCTACCGCGCTGGTGATGACGGAAAATGACTTCGCGCCATAGAAAACTACTTGGATATGACTCTTCTTGAAGAATTACAAAAGGCACATCGTTTATTTGTTAAATGTCCCGCCTGCGATGAAGAGTTTCCACTTTCAAAGGCCAGCCTTTTCGATGCAACCAGACCGTTGCCACCAAAGGCACTTGGCTATTTGAAAGCCGAAAAGAATGAGCTTCGCCTCGAACGCACCGATTTTAAAAAACGAAAACTTCAAGCAGCCACGAAGCCAGCGATCAGCGCAGTAAGTTCTATCACGGGCAAGGTTCTTGAGAAAATAGCTCCGTCACTTCCAGGTTTTCCTGTTGCGTCCGCTGATTGTCGGGCTCTGTTCGAGCCAATTGATTACATAGTCTTCAAGGGTTTGGCAGCGAAAGGTAAAGTTGATTCTATTGTCTTCGTGGATGTCAAATCTGGCAATGCGCGTCTTGGAAAAGACCAACGTCAGATACGCAACCTAGTCGAATCAAAAAAGGTGCGACTAAAAATTACGCCACGCATTAAGGAGGTAGCATGAGTCAATTCTTCTTGTGGTTTAAGGAACTCAAAAAACTTTACGGGTTTTGTCCATGTTGCGGAGAATTTTTCCGATTAAGCAATTTGGATATTTTCGCTAAATCTCCACTCCCACACACTCCATTTGATAAACTTGCTGCCGAACAAGGAAGGCTGAATCAACAAATTGAAAAATTTGACGCGCAGGAAGATGGCATCCGCAAAGCAGCTACTCGCAGAGGACAGCGGAAAGCCGCACGTCAATTACGAAAGATGTCGCCATATCTTTACGACCAAGCTGCGAACGCTAACGATGTTAAAGTTATTTTCGACCCAGTTGAGTATTTGGTATTCCACGGATTGACTAAGGATCATTGCACCTTGATTGAATTGGTAGATCATCCGGCAGAAACTAGGCCGCGTGAGAAAATTCAGAATTCAATTGAGCGCGTAATTAAAGGCGGCGACTTTGAATGGCAAACATTCCGAGTCCAAACCGATGGTTCCATAGTTCAAGATAAATGATAGGTCATGAACCAAACACAGCTTGAATCCGTTTTGCGCGATACGCTCGCCCAATTTCATTCCGAGACCGGCACGATTCACCGGCTCGATGCGCAGACGCAATTGCTCCACCTCGTCGCGCAAGTCGGCCTGCCGCCGCAGTTGCTCGACGTGGTAAAAACCATTCCCGTTGGCAAAGGCATCGCCGGCCAGACCGTCGCGCAAAACCAGCCGGTGACGATTTGCAATCTGCAGACTGACACCAGTGGCGTCGCCAAGCCCGGCGCGAAACAAACCGGTGTCGGCGGCGCGTTGTGCGTGCCCATCCGCGACGGCGAAAAAATTCTCGGCACGCTCGGAATCGGCACGCGCCGCGAACATACCTACACGCCGGACGAAACGCGCGCGCTGGAAAAAATCGCTGAAAACATCGGCGCACATTGGCAGCCGTAATTCGCGCTTGCGTTTCCCGTCGCTGGAATTAAAGTTCGCGTCATGTCCGACCCACTGCTTGCCATTGAGCACCTGCGCGTGGATTTCCCCGAAGTGGTCGCGGTCAATGACCTCACCCTCACGCTCGATCCCGGCGATGTCTGCGGCCTCATCGGCCCGAACGGCGCGGGCAAGACTACGACGATGCGCGCGATTTCCGGTCTGCAGGAATTCACTCGCGGCTCTGTGCGCGTCGGCGGACATGAACTGGCCCGCGAACCGGATGAATTAAAGAAGCGTCTGGGTTTCATGCCGGATTTTTGTCCGACTTACGACCAGCTTACGACGTCGGAATTTCTGGAACACTTCGCCCGCGCCTTCGCCGTGCCGAACCGCGCGAAGCGAATCGAAGAATGTCTCGAACTGACTTGGCTCACGGATAAACGCGATTCGTTGTGCGAAGAATTGTCTCGCGGCATGAAACAGCGGCTCGTGCTAGCCAAAACCCTTTTGCCCGATCCACAAGTTTTGTTACTCGACGAGCCCGCCAGCGGACTCGACCCACTCGGCCGCATCGAACTACGGAAAATTCTGTTGCAACTTCACGATGCGGGCAAAGTGGTTTTGATTTCGTCGCACATCCTTTCCGAGCTTTCTGGATTCTGCAACAAGGCCGCCATCATGGAGCGCGGCAAGCTCGTGAAATTCGGCACGATTGCCGAACTCGGTCAGCAGATGGGCAAGCGCCGGATGTCCGTGAAATGGCGTGTGGAAGAAAAAAACGCACTCCAAATTCTAACCGCCAACGCCGCCGTAAAAAATCTGGAGGCCGCCGAACTCGGAGCGGCGTTTGATTTTGAAGGCAAATCAGAAGCGCTCGACGAGCTGCTTAAAACCCTCGTCGTTCAAGGCGTTCGCGTCTGCGAATGGCGCGGCGTCGGCGACGATCTGGAACAAATCTTTTTACAATCCGGCGCGAAGGAGTTGATGTGAAACTTTTTGAAAACCCCATTTTCCTGACGCACAAACGACTCGTTCACCGCAACGGCGTGCTGGCGGCGATCTTGATTGCCGGACTCATCGGTTTCAGTTTGTTGGCCGGACTAATTTCTTATCTGGCTGCCCCACATGACTTTCATTTTTCATCAGCACAAGAAGCCGGCAAAACTTTTTACGGCTGGACGATTGGCGTGGAAATTTTGGTGCTGGTCGTCGCGGGATTCAGCCGCATTGCGCGCTCACTGGCGGACGACCGCAAAGCCGGCTTGTGGGACAGCAACCGGCTCACACCGTTGAAACCATGCGACATAATCACCGGCTACTGGCTCGGCCCAGCGCTGCGGGAATTTTATATGGCAGCAGTATTGGCCGGCTCCGGACTACTCATCGTGGTGATTGGACATTTGCCGATTACGCTCTGGCTCGGCACGCAAATTCTCATCGTGAGCACAGCGCTATTTTTCGGATTGCTCGGCATCCTCGCCGGCATGGCCTTTCAACGCTCGCAAGGCATTTTGATTTTTCTCGGATTTCTGTTCGCGTATCCATTTTCGTTCATTGCGCCAAGCCGGATGCTGACAAACTTTCTGCTGCCGATTTACGGCATTGGCAATTTATTTAGCAGTCGCGCCACTTACGATCGCGACTGGTTCGGCCTGCCGGAAATTTTCGGTATTCCGATTTATCCGATTCTTGTCAGCCTTGGACTGCAACTCATCATCGGCATTTTTGTCTGGCGCGCGCTCGTGCGGAAAACGGCAAATCCCTTTCAGCCGCTGCTGTTGCGCTGGGAAGCCATCACGCTATTTATCATCGTCCTTGTGTCGCAACACGCGCTGCTGTGGGATTTATGGCGCGGACAATTTCCAAAGTTGCACGGCACGAACACTAACTTTGACCACGATGCTTTGTTGTCCGTCGTGCACGGCGGCACAATTTTGATTGGCATCCTGCTGCTAGCTTTTGCCAGTCCGCTACCCGAGCGCGTGCGAGTCGAGTCGTTGCGAGTCGGCTTCAAAAATCTCGGTGCGATTTTCTCACGCAGCGCCGTGTCGCTGGCACTCGCCCTTGCCGCCATTGCGGGCGTAACTTTATTGACGCAAGTCATGTTCTCGCTAGCCGATTCAATTCAGATTTTCGCCGTGACTACGGTTAATCTTGCGGAGATTTTCCTCGTGTTCGCACTGCTGCTGGAATTCTGCCGCCTGCGCCACAAACGCCGCGCGCTTGGTTTCGTTGCGCTGTGGCTATTTGTTTTGTGCATCATCCCGTTCATCCTCGCGGGCGTTTTCTCCAGCGAAGCAATCGCGCGCATTTCGCTGTTGGCACCGGGATTTGTTGCGCTTTCCGACCACACAGATCCGGAATGGAAGCTTCAGTTTCACACCCTGCTCGCCCATTTTGGCATCATAGTCTTGCTGTTTATCGGCTGGCAACGGCAGTGGAAAAAGCTTTTGCAAAAGGCTGCGTAAAAATCCGTTCGTCGTTTTGCTGCTTGAAAATTAAATTGTCCCCTGCTCTTTTTCGCGGCAAGCTGAGCGCTTGATTATGCAGCAGGTTAATCTTGGAATCATCGGCGGCGGCACCGTGGGCAGCGGCGTGTTTGAAGCGCTCGCGCGTAACGGCTCGCTCCTTGGCTCGCGCGTCGGCGCGAACATCAAAGTTCACCGCGTCGCCGTGCGCGACTTGCAGAAAAAACGCGCCGCGACTTTTCCTAAAAATCTCCTGACGACCGACTGGCGCGAAGTCGTTTGCGATCCCGAAGTGAATCTCGTCGCCGAGCTCATCGGCGGCACCACGATTGCGCGCGAAGTCGTTTTGACCTCGCTCAAACTCGGTAAACCCGTGGTCACCGCGAACAAAGCTTTGTTATCCGCGCACGGCGAAGAGCTTTTTGCCGCCGCCAAAAAATACGGCACGAATCTTTATTACGAAGCCAGCGTGTGCGGCGGCATTCCCATCATCAAATCGCTGCGCGAAGGTTTTGTCGGCAACCGCATCACGGCGCTTTACGGCATCGTGAACGGCACGTGCAATTACATTTTGACGCGCATGAAATTGGAAGGCGCAGATTTCGGCGCAGTATTGGCCGACGCGCAAAAATTGGGTTATGCCGAAACGCCGCCGGACTTGGACATTGATGGACATGACGCGGCGCACAAGACGGGAATTCTCGCCTCGCTCGCGCACGGCTTTTGGGTGAACCCGAAAAAAATTCACGTTGAAGGCATCCGCCACATCAGCGCGCTCGACATCAAATATGCCGGCGAACTCGGCTACACCATCAAGCTGCTCGGCACGGTGAAAAAACTGGAAGGCAGTTGCCGCGTGCAGGTTTCTGTTTATCCGACGCTCGTGCCGAACGCACACGTTTTAGCCAGTGTTAACGGCGTGTTCAACGCGGTCTTCGTGCAAGGCGACATCGTTGGCGACGCACTTTTTTACGGACGCGGCGCGGGCAAAGACGCCACCGCCAGTTCCGTTTTGAGCGACATTGGAGACGCGATGCTCGACTTGAAAACCGGCATAAAAAATCGTTTGCCCGCGTTTGTCCCGCACGAATGCGCCGGCGCCGTCGCGCCGATCAGCGAAGTGGTTTCGCAATATTTTGTCCGCTTGAATGTCGTGGATAAACCCGGCGTGCTTGCGCGCATCGCGACGATTTTCGGCCAGTCGAACATCGGCATTTCGTCCGTCATCCAACCGGAAGGTCACGAGGGCGAAAGTGTTCCATTGATTTTCATGCTGCACTACGCAACCAACGGCGTCGCTGCCAAAGCGCTCGCGAAAATTGCGAAGTTGCCGACCGTCAAAGGCAAACCGGTGATGATCCGCGTGGAAAGTTTTGAGCAATGAGCGCGCTTCTCTTTCGCAGCACGAACGGACAATCACCCGCCGTCAATTTGCGTGCAGCCTTGCTTGCCGGTCAGGCGCCGGATCGCGGACTTTATTTTCCGGAAAAATTTCCGCGCTTCACGTTCAACGAACTCGCGGCGTTCTCGCATCTGCCGTATCACGAAATCGCGTTTCGCGTGCTGTCAAAATTCACCGACGGCATCGTGCCAGCTGATGAACTCGCCAAGTTTTGCGCGGACGCTTACAACTTTCCCGTGCCGTTGGAGGTCGTGAACTTCCGCACGTTTCTGATGCGCCTTGATCAAGGCCCGACGGCGTCATTCAAAGATTTTGCCGCGCAGATGATGGCGCGTTTGTTCGGGAAATTTTTGCGCGAAGACGGCAAGCAGGTAACAATTCTCACGGCGACGAGCGGCGACACCGGCTCGGCGGTCGCACACGCATTTCATAAAATTCCCGGCGTTCGCGTGATTGTTTTGTTTCCAGTTGGCGAAGTCAGCGAAAGCCAACGCAAGCTGATGACCACACTCAAGGACAACGTCCGCACGGTGGAAATCAACGGAAAATTCGATGACTGTCAGGCGATGGTGAAACGGGCATTCGCGGATGCAGACTTGAAACATCTGCCGTTGTCGTCCGCAAATTCCATCAACATCGGGCGCTTGTTGCCGCAGAGCGTTTATTATTTTTATGCCGCGTCGCGCGTGGCGCAGGCAGGCGAGCCGGTGGTGTTTTCCGTGCCGAGCGGCAATTTCGGTGACATGATGGGCGCCATCGTTGCCCGCGAAATGGGTTTGCCCGTGCGCAAAATCGTCGCGGCCGTGAACGACAACGACGCGTTCCCCAAATTTTTGGCGAGCGGCGATTACCAGAAAATTTGTCCGTCGCGCAATTCGCTTTCCAACGCGATGAACGTCGGCCATCCGAGCAATCTCGCGCGGTTGGTCTCGGTTTACGGCGGTCAGATGGACGAGACCGGAAAAATTTTGCGCCAGCCGAATCTCGACGCGATGCGCCGCGACATTTTTTCATCGTCCATTTCCGACGAACGCACCGTCACCGGCATCCGCGATTTTTGGAATCAGTTTCAACTCTTGCTGGAACCGCACGGCTCCGTTGCGTGGCAAGGTTTGCAGGATTGGATTGCGCAGGAACCGCTCGGCAACACGCCCGCAGTCATCGTCGAAACCGCGAATCCGGCAAAATTTCCGAGCGAGGTGCAAAAAGTGGTCGGCTGGGAACCGGATGTGCCAGCGAACATGCTCGCGTCGTTGAAATTGCCGGAAGACTACGACCGGATGGATGCGGACTACGAGCAGTTCAAAAGCTACCTGCTCGCGCGACATTAAAAATCCGCGGGCGACTTGAATAGATTTGGCGGCTTGCTAGGGTGGCGGCGTGCGTTTGCTCCCGTAGCTCAAATGGATAGAGCAGTCGTTTCCTAAATCTAGGCAAGCACTTTTTTTTAATTTTTGATTTGATTGGTTTTCGTATTTCCCCATTGATTCTATTGACTGAATTCCGTTTCCATCGGCAGTTTTCAAAGTCTGACCTTTTGGTGTTTTTGGTTCTAATTTGTTCTAAAAACTCAATATGGTATCAAATGCGGTATCAGATTTGAGGCTCGGAATTCGGTGGAAATTTGGCTGGAAAAAGTGGTGCTCCCGCCCGGAATCGAACCGGGATTTGCCATTTAGGAAACGGCCGCTCTGATCCATTTGAGCTACGGGAGCACAAATTTTTACCAGCATAGCCGCTCCCGATTTTTTGCCAAGTCGCATCGTGGCAAAGTGAAATGGACGTGGCCCGCGTGATGGGCTAACCTGCATGAAATGACGTGGAGTGAATTGAGCAATTTTCTGAATTCGCAACGACTGGCTCTTGTTCCCCGGCCAATCGCCGAGTTCGCCCAGATTGGAGAAAAGGTGGACGACACTTTCAAGCGTCTCGAAAAAATAACTCGTGAATCGCTTAACGAAGCCGTTCACGGATTTGCCAAAACAAAAACTTGGCCCGCGCTTACAGACGAGCAAACATTGATGCTGTATTTCCGGCTGGGTTACGGTGTTGATTTGGCAGTGGCCGTGAGCACTTGCACGACGGGGCTTTTTCCCACTTTGGAAAATCGAGATTCGGAGATGATTCAGTGGGCGGCCAACGAAGCATGGGATTATCCTGGGATTCCACATACGCTGCGTTCATTTTCTGAAAAGCGTCGTGATTTTGGCAACGACCCGATGCGGAATTAAGAAACTCAAATCCCGCTTAATCAATCTGTTTTTTTGGTTCCGTTTGTGAAGACGTTTGGGAATTGACGGGCTGAAAAATATGTTCCCTTGGTGAACTTCCAGAATCGCGTTACACACACTTTCCACGGAGGTTTGTTTGATCAGATAGCCCATCGCGCCGAGTTGACCGCCTCTGTAATATACGCTTCTTCACTGTGCGCCGAAAGCATAAGCACATTGGTGGCGGGAACGGCTTTGAGAATCTGGCAAATCGCTTTCCCGGACGCATTGCGGCAGGGTCGAGTTCAACGTGAACAGAATTTTCAGACTGTTTTGCGGCGGCATGACGAGGCTGCCGCCAATGATTTGAAGCGTGCCGTCGGGGTTTTCTTTTGGCGGCAGAGTGTTCATCTATCTTTCTTGCGATTGTTTGCCATGAAATACAGCAATGGCACCAGCACCGGTGCCGTGAACATGGAAATTAAACTCCCCGCCATCAGCGCAATCGCCAGACCTTGAAAAATCGGGTCAGTCAGAATCACCGTTGCGCCTGCCACCACCGCCAATGCCGTCAGCATGATTGGGCGGAAACGGATCATGCCCGCCTCGACCACCGCTTCGGCGAGCGGATGACCCTCCGCCAACCGCATTTCGATGAAGTCCACGAGGATGATGGAATTGCGCACCACGATGCCCGCGCCCGCCATGAAGCCGATCATGGAAGTGGCGGTGAAAAACGCGTGCAAAATTCCGTGTGCCGGCAATACGCCAATGAGCGAAAAAGGAATCACCACCATCACAATCATCGGCGTCAGGAACGACTTGAACCAGCCGACCATCAAAACGTAAATCAGCACCAGCACGGCAGCAAATGCCAGGCCGAGGTCGCGAAACACTTCAATCGTGATATGCCATTCACCATCCCATTTCATGCTGGGTTGCTGGTCGGAGAACGGCAGCACGGCATTGTAAATTTTCAGCGGCGCACCGTCGCCACCAAATTGTTTCGTGTCCAGCTTTTCCAAAGCCTCATTCATTTTCAGAATCGCATACACCGGGCTTTCCACCACGCCCGCCACGTCGCCGATGACGTAAGTGACCGGCATGAGATTTTTGTGATAGATGCTTTTGTCCGTAATGGTCTGTTTCACCGTCACCAACTCGCGCAACGGCACGAGCGGCGCGGCGCTGCCGGCGGTTGCCGGTTCCGGCAGCGCGTTAGCGTCTCCGGAACGAACACGAAGCGCGAGCAATTCTTCCGGGTTGCTGCGGCTGGCGAGCGGCAGTTGCAGGACGATGTTCACGTCCTCTTTCTCGCGCGGAACGTGTAGTAAATCCACCGACTCGCCGCCCACGGCGATCTTGAGCGTCTGCGAAATCGTCTCCGCGCTGATGCCATGCAACGCGGCCTTTTCCTTATCAATCACGAATTCCACTTTCGGCTGGTCCGCTTCGATATACCAGTCCGTGTCCACCACGCCGGGCGTGTTGTGGAAAATATCAATCACCTTTTGCGCCATCTTCAAACGGTTTTCTTCGGTTGGCCCGTAAATTTCCGCGACTAAGGTTTGCAACACCGGCGGGCCGGGCGGCACTTCGGCCACGGCGACGCGTGCGCCGAATTTCGCGGCAATCTCCGCGACGCGCGGACGCACCCGCTTGGCGATGTCATGGCTCTGTGCCTTGCGTTCGTTTTTGGGAACGAGATTGATTTGCAAATCGGCGATGTTCGCGCCGCGCCGCATGAAGTAGTGGCGCACCAGTCCATTGAAATTGAACGGTGACGCGACACCGGCGTAAATCTCGTAATCCGTCACTTCCAGTTCGGTGCGAACAGCAGCGGCGATTTCACGCGCGGCCTGCGCGGTGCGTTCGAGTGAACTGCCTTCGGGCATGTTCAGGATGATTTGAAATTCGCTTTTGTTATCAAACGGCAGCATTTTCACCTTCACCCAACCGACATAAACCAGCGCCATCGAAACGAGCAGCAGCACGACCAGCGCCGCGAGAAATTGATAACGCCGTTTCGCGCTGGCAATCAGTGGCGTCATCAGGCCGCGATATATCCGGCCAAAGAAATTTTCACTGGCTGATTCGTGATCCGGCGCATGGCTGTCGGCTGAATGGATTATCTTCCGCCATTGTAAAATGCGGATGGCCGCCCAGGGCGTGACGATGAAGGAAATCGCGAGCGAAAAAAACATCGCTGCGCTTGCGCCAATTGGAATTGGCCGCATATATGGCCCCATCAGCCCGCCGACAAACGCCATCGGCAGCACGGCGGCGATCACCGCGAAGGTGGCGAGGATGGTCGGGTTGCCGACTTCGCCCACGGCTTCGATGGCGACAATGGCGCGGCTGCGTCCCTTGCTTTCAGGCAAATGAAAATGGCGGACGATGTTTTCGACGACGACAATGGCGTCATCCACCAAAATGCCGATGGAGAAAATCAGCGCGAACAGCGTGATGCGATTCAGCGTAAAACCGTAGAGGTAAAAAATGAGCAGCGTCAGCGCGAGCGTCGCGGGAATCGCCAGCAGCACGATGATGGATTCGCGCCAGCCCAGCACGATTAAAATGAGAAACGACACGCTCACCACCGCCAGTAGCATGTGCCAGAGCAGTTCGTTAGATTTGTCCTCTGCCGTCACGCCGTAGTTGCGCGTGATGCTGACTTGGACATCCGCCGGGATGATGTAGCCCTTGAGCGTGTCCACTTTCTTCAAAACCTGCCGGGCGACGGAAATCGCATTTGCGCCGGGACGCTTGGCGATGGAAATCGTCACAGCCGGTTCATCGGCGGAAACTTTATTCGCCGCGCCGGAACCGAAGAAGACATACTGGCTCGGCTCTTCCGCGCCGTCTTTGATGTCCGCCACGTCGCGCAGATAAACCGGCTTGCCGGAATACGCGCCCACCACCACATTGCCCACGTCATCGGCCGTTTGTAAAAACGCGCCCGTTTCCACGATGATTTCATGGTTGTCGCTCGTCAGGTTGCCGGCGGAATATTGTTTGTTCGCCTGTTGCAGCATCGGCACCAGGCCGGCGGGCGACAGATTGCGTGACGCCAGCCTTACGGGATCGAGCAGCACGCGCACCTGCCGTTGCGCGCCGCCGATGATGGTTGTTTCGGCCACCAACGGCACTTGCTTGACCGCATCATCAACTTGCGCGGCCAGCCGTCGCAAGGTGAGGTGATCGTAATGCGGACTGTGAATCGTCAGCGCCAGAATCGGCACGTCGTCAATGGTTCGCGCTTTGATTAGCGGCGTGGAAACACCATGCGGAATGCGGTCGAAATTCTGCTGCATCTTCTGGTTCAACTTCACCAGACTGCTTTCCATGTTCTCGCCAACCTTGAACCGCACGATGACTGTTGACTGACCTTCACTCGAAGTCGAATAGATGTATTCGACGCCGGGAATTTCCCAGAGCAGTTTTTCCATCGGGCGCGTGGCACGTTCCTCGACTTCCTTCGCGTGAAAACCCGGCATGGACACCAGCACGTCCACCATCGGCACTTTGATTTGCGGCTCCTCCTCACGCGGCAGCATCACCACAGCAAACACGCCGAGCAGCAGGGACGCGACAACGATGAGCAGCGTCAGCTTGGAATCAACGAATGACTGCGCAATGCGGCCAGCAATGCCCAAATGCGTGCCCGCTGAATTGTCTTGGCTGGCTTTCACGGTTTGATCGTCACAGGTTGCCCGTCCGTCAAGCTCGCCGCGCCTTCAGTCACAACTTGTTCGCCAGAATCCAAGCCAGAGACCAATTCGATTTCGTCACCAACGCGGCTTCCAGTTTTGACGAGGCGCATTTGCGCGTGATTGCCGACGACAACAAAAACCAACTCCATCTGTCCGCGTTGAATCACGGCGGCAGCGGGAACACGAATCGCACTCGCTTCGCCAACCGGAACCGAGACGCGCCCAAACTGCCCGGAACGCAAACCCGTCGCGCCCGGCAAATCAAGTTTCACCAGGTAGGTGCGGCTGTTTGGATCAGCCGTCGGCGACATTTCAGCAACTGTGCCTTCAATTTGGCTGGTGACGGCGGCAATCCGCACGGCGAGCTTGTCGCCCAGCTTCACATTGCCGACCAGTGCTTCCGGCACATCCGCTTCGAGGCGCAGTGTGTCGGGATTTTCCATTTGCAACAGCGGCTTGCCCGGCGCGGCCAGGTCGCCCACATCCGCGAGCTTGCGCGTGATGACGCCATCAAACGGAGCGACAATCAGGGTGTAGTCGAGCATGGTTTTTGCTTCCGCTTCAGCGGCGGCGGCGATTCGGAACTTGGATTGCGCGTTGTCGAACTCCGACTGCGAAAGGATTTTCTGCTGCATCAAATCCGTGTCGCGTTTCAAATCGTTCTCGGCCTGTTGCCGGGCGGCGGCGGCTTGATCCAGCCGCGACTTGATTTCATGTGCGTCCACCAGCACGAGCTTTTCACCAGCCTTTACCAACTGGCCGGGAACGACCAGCATTTGCTCAATTCGACCGCTGACTTTCGCCTCGATGACCGCGCTCAATTTCGGGCGCACGGTGCCCACAACATCTTCCGTGGCTGCGCGTGACTTGCGCTCGACGGTCTGGACGCGGACAGTGGCGGACGGCAGTTCTGATTGATTTTGTTCCGCTGCTTTATGACAGCCGGAGAAAAACGGAATCGCCGCGACGAGGGTTGAAAGCAGAAGGCGTTTCATGGAGTAGCACAACTCTGTCAGGAACAGCACGAGCTGTCAGACTTTTTCTCGTTGCCACAGCACGAGCCGCCGACACCAACCTTTTTCAACACGATTTCCAGCGGACAGAAATTCGTGAACGACGATTGCAACAGGTTGAAGCCGACAAACGCGGTGAACCAAAGCCAGTTCGGGCTGTGGTAATGCGCGAGCAGCAGGCTGGCGAGGATGAATGTGCCGGCGAACCGGCGAATGAGCATGTGCATTTTCATATACCCATACCGAGCCGCCAACCGGGGAAAAGTTACAATTCAACTGCGGATTGGCTCTGGACTTTCACTGACTTGGTTTTTCGTCTAAACTCTATTGCCATGAATGAGAAACAAGATTCTCCGACCGATCCGCGCATTTATATGGCTGCCGAGCGCACTTTCCTCGCCTGGATAAGAACTGGCATCGCATTCATGGGATTCGGTTTTGTGGTTTCCCGCTTTGGCCTGTTTCTGCGCGAGATTGCCATTGGCAATAACGTGACTGTTCCCCAGCACAACAACGGCTTTTCATTACCCGTTGGCATTGCCCTCATCGCCGCCATCCGGCATCATCGTTACATCAAGGCGCTTGACCGGGGCCAATTCAGGCAGGCATACGGGGCCGCATTCACTTTTTTGGTCGCTGGATTTCTGGCGATCATTGGACTCGCCGTGGCGGTTTATCTGGCTGTTTTATTGTGATGGGGTTGGTGTAATTGTTGATTTGAGGTCATGACAGGCTTTGTTCACCAAGGCTGGCGGATGCGGAAGAAGCGGTTGCCGCCAGCGACCGGCAGATTCACGCTCGAATTGACCGGCCCCGCCACCGGGAGGTTTGTTACGACCGTCCATTGAGCACCGGACCCCAGTGTCGCAGATTGTTCCACCACGACATCAGGCAGCGCTGAGGGCCAGACTAGGCTCAATGCCGCATTTTGCGGCGGGGCCATTGCCAGGGCAACTGGCGCAGTGATGAGCAGGTTTCCGGTGTTTGTAACGCTGGCGCTGCCAAGTGTCGCCACCACCTGCCAGGAAAAAGTTCCCGACGTTGTAAAAATATGCTGGGTGAACTGGTTGGCGCTAGGCCCGGAACCATCGCCAAATTTCCAGTTGAACGTCACGGCGCTGGAATTATTCGTCACCGTCGCCACCACCGCAAACGCGACCGGCCAACCGGCGGGAGCGTTCGTCGCGACGTGCGAAACAATGTTCAGCGAGTATGGCCCTTGCGCCACGCTGACCGTGCCGGTGGCGAGCGTCGAGTTTTTCGAGCCATCCCAAGCGGCATAGGTGAACGTGTCGCTACCAGCAAAACCGGCGTTCGGAAAATAGGTCAGAACATTGTTGCTTACACCAAGCGAGCCGTTGGCTGGCTGCGATATGATTCGCAGCGTTGCAGTTGTCGGTGTGACCGTGACCGACATATTTACCGGCGCGCTGTTGGGCGTGCTGCCGGAAACAACATTGACGCTGGGCGGCGTGCTGTTGTTGATGTTGTCATCGCTTGGCCCGTTATGGCAGGTGTAGCAACCGATCAAGGCACCACGGAACAAATTCAACGTCACCGTGCCGCCGTCAAAGCTGGCTGTTAAAGTCCGGTCGCCTTGGATGCGTGATAACACCGTGCCACGACTGTCGGTGCCGTGACACGCCTGACACTTGGCGAGATTGCCGCCGATGTAATCGTGATGCCCGGACACCCAGCTCTGGCCGACCGGGTGCATTCCGTGCGGGCCGTTCGTGGCGGTGCTGCTGCTCACCGCCATCGAGACATGGCAGGACGTGCATTCCACCATGACGCCAGCGTGACCTTGAATTTTGTTGTTTCGCACGTTGTCGTTGACGTGCGTGCTGGGAAACTCCGCGTGCGTCGAGCCATGGCAGGCTTCGCATTGCAGCCCGCCGTGACCGCCGGAAAAACGAAACAGCGAAAGGCCGCCCGCCGGAGTGTTCGGCTGCGTGGAAAAAGTCTGGTTCACCGCCGACCGCACAGTGAAATTCGTGTCAGTGAAAACGGAGGTGTAACGAATTTGTCCGTTGTTGCTCGTCGCCGTGCCGGTGTGACAACTCGCGCAATTCGGTTCCATGAACCAGCCGACACGATTCGCCGCGCCGACCGTAGTCATGTTGCCGTGGCAGCTCTGGCATTGCATTTCCATCGAGCCATCCGTCGCAATTGCACCGCCCATCGCGCCGCGCAGACATTTCGTGGTGGAGCCGGGATGGCAGCGATAGCAAGCCGAGCGGTTGGCCGAACTGTCGAGCGTCATGCTCGAAATCGGATCAACAACGTGTGCGTGAAAACTGTGAATGGAGGCCGTCAACGGTGGAATCGTGCCGTAACTCGGCGCACCCAACGCTTCCGAGGCATGACACGCGGCACACAGAACGGGTTTATTATCTGCGACCACACCGCGATAAAGACCCTGCGGGTTGAATCCACGCGCCGCGAGCGCCGCCTGATATAGAACACTGTGCTGGGCGAATTGATGTTCATCGTGCAGACGCAGAATGTTCAGCCGAAAATCGCGTTCTTGAATGCCGCTCCATACCCAGCCGGCGGCGGGCTTCGCGGTCGTCATCGTGCCGGAGGCATGGCATGCACGGCAGTCCATTTCATCGGAGACGGGCAGCACAATGTCGTTTGTGGCAATCGGCGTCGCGCCACTTTTGGCGATCAGTCGCATCATCGGATAAGGATTTTTGTTATGGGCATCGTCATAAGGCGAGAGCGGGATGCCTTCCGCGCGCCACCAGTTGACTGGCGTCAGCACTCCAGCGGCGGGCTGGTTGGTTTGCTCAAACAGCATGGCCTGCGGCGTGTTGCTGACGCCCGGCATGTTCCAGCCGGCCAGTCCCCCTTCCGGCGCAAGCACCGCGCCGAAGAGCGATTGCGCGTAAGTGTAGTAATTTCCTTTGCCCATCGCGGTGGAATTAAACGAACCGCTCGGATCAGCGACGCCCTGATAAGTGACCGTGTAACCGCTGCCGTTGGTCACGAGCTTCCCGCCGACGATCAATTGCGCTTCGATAGTGTTGTAAGGCGGCAGGATGCTGAACACCGAGTAATCGCTGTCCATGCAGTGCATCCCCAGGTTGTTCCAGCCGAGAATCTGATTGTTCGCCGCCCAAAGCGGCAGCGCCAGCGCAAATACCACCGCCAAAAAAAGTCTGTTTTTCATAGGCAAATACATTTTATTTCCGGCTTCTGACAGACAGCATAACAGTGCAAGATTAAAGCTGGATGAATACTATATGAAAATATATTCATATTACAGATTTGGCAAATTAAACTTGCGGGCCGATTGAAAATTTTGTTTTTCTGTGTCAGCCAGTTGCACCCCAGCCATGACCAACCGAAAAAACAAGCCATTGTCCGCCGGCCAGCTTGACGCGGTGGCCCGGTTGTTTGCCGTGTTGTCCGAATCCAGCCGCCTGGCCTTGCTTCAGTTGCTTCACGCCGGCCCACGAACGGTCAATGAACTTGTGGCAGCCAGCGGCATGAAGCAGGCCAACGTGTCGAAACAACTGGCGATCCTGCACGACAGTCATCTCGTAAAACGCGAACGCGAAGGCACCTCCATCCGCTACGAGATTTCTGATCCGATGGTTTTTTCATTGTGCAATCTTGTCTGCGGCAAGATGGCCAAGGATGCCAAATGCGCCGTCGCCGTGTTTCACCCGGAAATTTGATTCGGTAAGCCGAGACTGCCGCCAACGATTATTCCAATGATGATGCGCAGAATCATGGCTTCAAGCAGCGATGTTCAAGTTTGCCGCCTTCTCCAGCCAGGCTTTGAATGGGCGGGGGCCGTAAAACCCTTCGACTTGATCCACCGGCTCACCACCGCGAAACAACATCAAAGTTGGGACGCCGCTGATTTCATATTCACCGGCTAGCGCGGCGGCATCATCAATGTTCACCTTGGCGAACTTTACCTTGCCGGCGAACTCAGCGGCGAATTGTTCCAGCAACGGCGCAAGCATCTTGCACGGCCCGCACCACAGCGCGTAAAAATCCACCAACACCGGGCCGGCGGCGCGCAGAACTTCGGCTTCAAAATTGGCTTCGGTCAGTTCGATGATGTTTTTCATGGCAGAATCCATCGTTGCTACCATTACTGATCCGCTAACGCATAAAAAGTTACAAACCAATTGCCCAAATGGAATCCCATGAGTGAGGATGGGCGATCGGAGCTCATGGTCGGTAAGCGGTAAATAGCAATAAATGGAGAGCAGTATTTAGCAGGACGGCTAAATTGTTGATAATAATCATGACTGCTACCGCCCAGACCAAATACAAAAATCAGGCTCGGGTAATCAAGGCGTTGGCGCATCCCACACGTCTGTTCATCGTGGATGAATTATCACGCGGCGAACGCAGTGTTCGTGAACTGACAGACATGATCGGGGTAGAGATGCCGACAGTTTCACGCCATTTGGGCGTGCTACGCAACGTGGGTATTCTGGCGGATGACAAGCGCGGCTTGCAGGTGTTTTATCGGCTGCGTGTGCCGTGCGTGCTGAATTTCTTCAAGTGCGTTGAGGCGGTGCAACGCAGCGATGGCAGACCGGGCAAAATAATTGTCGCGCGCGAAACGAACTGCGCATTATGAATCGGGTAAAATAATTTATATGAAACTCCTCATCCTCGGCACGGGCTGCGCGAAATGCGCCACGCTGCAAGCGTTGACGACGCAAGCCGCCCAGGAAATCGGGCTGGTTTGTGAAATCAAGAAGATCTCCGATTTGAAAACCATCATGCTGTTTGGCGTGATGACGACGCCCGCGCTGGTGGTTAACAACGCTGTCAAAATCGCGGGCAAAGTGCCGTCGCTGGAGGAGCTGAAAGACATTCTCCGGCAAGCGCAAACGGAAGCACCAACGAACGAAGCAAATCCATTATGAAAAAAAACACCCGAATCGGTCTGGCCCTGATTTTAGCGGCCACGGTGGTCACGGCTCTGGCACTCACGCAAGGCAATCGTCCGGCGGGCACCAGCGGGGCTTGTTGTCCGGCGCTGGCGAGCCTCTCCGCCTTTTCAAACCTTGCCCTGACGAACGCGCCGACGGCCCCGCCACAGACGAACGCGCTGCCCAAACTGGTGGACCTGGGCGCGGGCAAATGTATTCCCTGCAAAATGATGGCCCCCATTCTGGAGCAGATGAAAAAGGATTACGCGGGCACGCTAGACGTGGAGTTTATTGATGTGTGGAAGAATCCCGACGCGGGCAAGCAATACCAGATCGAGGTGATTCCGACGCAGATATTTTACGATGCCACCGGCAAGGAATTGTTTCGGCATATCGGGTTCTATGCGAAGGCGGATATTCTGGCCAAGTGGAAAGAACTCGGCGTGGATTTGAAGTCGGGGAAATAATCCGCTAAAGGCCAAGCCAGCATGGAGAAACTTTTTACCACATTAAGCCACGCGGTTGAAGGCACGCCACTGATCGCGCTATCGGCGGCGGTGGTATGGGGAATTTTGAGCATCATTTTAAGTCCCTGCCATCTGGCGAGCATCCCGCTGATTGTGGGATTCATCAGCAAGCAGGGAAAAGTGACGGTGCAGCGCGCCTTCTGGACATCGGTGCTGTTTGCCGTGGGCATTTTGTTCACCATTGCGGCCATTGGCGCAATCACGGCGGCGGCGGGACGAATGCTGGGTGACGTGGGCCAATACGGAAATTATTTCGTGGCGGTGATTTTTTTCGTGGTGGGGCTGCATCTGCTGGGCGCGATTCCGATGCCATGGTCGGGGCCGGGCCAGGTCGGCATGAAGCGGAAGGGTTTGCTCGCGGCTTTCATTCTCGGTCTGTTGTTTGGCATCGCGCTCGGTCCCTGCACGTTTGCCTACATGGCCCCAATGCTGGGCGTCACGTTCAAGCTGGCGAAGACTGCGCCGATTTACGGGGTGTCGCTGCTGCTGGCCTATGGCGTAGGGCATTGCGCAGTGATTGTGGCGGCGGGAACTTCGACCGAAATGGTGCAACGCTTTCTCAACTGGAATGAGCAGTCCAAAGGGGTTGCCGTGGTGAAAATCATCTGCGGCGTCCTGGTGATTCTCGGCGGCGTGTGGCTGATTTACTCGGCCTGATAAAAGCACTGGGAAATGCGGTCGGGTTACACCCCATAGCTCCCATCATCGCATGATCTAAAATCTGTGGATGAAACACAAACATCACAGCCAGAATCAACACAATGCCGGACCCGTCCGCGCGGCAGCCATGGAGGATTTCACCCCCGCACCGGACGAAGTGGCCAAGCAGGCCTACTGCAATTATGTAAATGAGGGTTCAGAGCCCGGCCACGATGTGCAGCACTGGCTGGCAGCGGAAGCGCAATTGATTTCGGAACATCACCAGCAGCGTCTGAGCTGACCACTGACCGGGGTGCGGCGCAATGCCGACTTGACGACGGGGGCGCGGCAGCCTATCTTCATTTCGCTGTATGGCGAAATGATGAAATAGATTATGCGCGACTTCATGTATATCACCAAGGCGCTGGCGGATGCCACCCGCGTGCGCATCCTGATGGCCCTGCGCGGCGGGGAACTGTGCGTCTGCCAGATCACCGAACTGTTCGGGATGGCCCCCTCCACGGTTTCCAAGCACCTGTCCATCCTCTTTCAAGCCGGGCTGGTGGAATCCCGCAAGACGGACCGCTGGGTTTATTACCGCCTGCCGGACAAGAAAGGTCCCGCCACAGTGCGAGCCGCGCTCGCCTGGGTGACTAAAGCCAACGAGAAAGAACCGCAAATTTTAGCCGACACCAAACAAATCAAAAAAATACTAAAAACCGACCTCGCTGAAATATGCAAACGACAATGCAAAAAGTGAAACCGACCGTCCTCATCCTCTGCACCGGCAATTCCTGCCGCAGCCATCTGGCCGAAGGCAGCCTGCGCGCAGTCGCGGGCGACACGCTCAATGTCCAGAGTGCCGGCTCGAAACCGGCGGGCTATGTGCATCCGCTGGGCATCCAAGTGATGAAGGAAATCGGCATTGATATTTCCGCGCATCATTCCAAGCACATGAATGACTTCCTCAACCAGCCGGTGGAAACGGTCATCACGGTCTGCGGCAACGCGGATCAAGCCTGCCCAATTTTTCCCGGCCAGTTGAACCGCCATCATTGGGGCTTTTTTGACCCGGCGCACGCGACGGGCACTGACGAGGAAAAGCTGGCGGTGTTCCGGCAAGTGCGGGACCAGATCAAGATGGTATTCGAGGCTTACGCCGATGGGCGGCGTGACCAGGCGAAAGCAAAATAAACAATATGAAACTAACCACGCAAATTCTCCATGTGTTCGACCCCGCGATGTGCTGCTCAACCGGCATCTGTGGGCCGGAAGTTGACACCAAACTCGTGCAATTCGCCGCTGATCTCGACTGGCTGAAAACGCAGGACGTGAGTGTCCAGCGGCACAACCTCTCGCAAAACCCGGCGGCGTTTGTGGAAAACGAAGCCGTGAAAACCACGTTGACGGAAAAGGGCGAAGCCGCGTTGCCGGTGATTTTGCTCAATGGCAAAGTCGCGACGACGGGACGCTATCCCGACCGCGCCGAACTGGCTGGCTGGTTCAAACTAAAAGTCACAGCATCGGCAGCTCCCGCAAAGTCGGATTGCTGCTGTGGCGGTGGCACCTGTTAAATTTATGAACATTGCCCCCGAACAATCGCTCGCCCGCTTTCTGGAAGCGCCGACCCGCTTCCTTTTCTTCACGGGCAAGGGCGGCGTGGGCAAGACCTCGCTGGCGTGCGCCTCGGCCATTGCGCTGGCGGATGGCGGGCGGCGGGTGCTGCTGGTCAGCACTGATCCGGCCTCTAATCTGGATGAAGTGCTGGGAGTCAATCTGACTTCGACGCCGACTGCGATTGCCAGCGTGCCGCGACTGGCGGCGCTGAACATTGATCCGGCGGCGGCGGCGATGGCGTATCGGGAAAAACTGGTCGGGCCATATCGCGGCAAATTGCCGGACGCCATTTTGCGCGGCATGGAGGAACAGCTTTCCGGCGCTTGCACGATGGAAATTGCAGCCTTCGACGAATTTTCCCGGCTGCTCGGCCAACCGGAAGCCACCACCGATTTTGACCACGTCATTTTTGACACGGCACCGACGGGCCACACGCTACGGCTGCTGTCGCTACCCGGCGCGTGGACGGGTTTTCTGGACAGCAGCACGACGGGCAATTCCTGTCTCGGTCCACTGTCCGGATTGGAGAAGCAGCGGGTGGTTTATGAAAACGCCGTGACATCGCTGGCCGATGGCAAACGCACCACGCTGGTCCTGGTGAGCCGGGCGCAACGAGCGGCGCTGGCGGAAGCGGAACGCACGAGCGATGAACTGGCAGCCATCGGCGTGCGCAATCAGCGGCTGATTTTGAACGGGCTGTTTCAAGCCGCCGATTCGGACCCGGTTGCCCTCGCACTGCAAAAGCGGGGCACGGATGCGTTGACGGCGGCGGAAACATTTTTGACGCAAATGCGATTGTTCAAAGTTCCATTGCGCTCTCAAAATCTGGTGGGCATTCCGGCGCTGCGGGCGCTGGTGACAGCGAATTATTTTCACGCCAACAACCAACCGGATGCAGTTGCCAGCGTGGTCTTGCCGGCCACTGAATCACTGACCGAATTGGTGGATGGCATTGCCAAAGCCAGCCGGGGCGTGGTGATGACAATGGGCAAAGGCGGCGTGGGCAAAACCACCATTGCGGCAGCCATCGCGACGGAACTGGCGCGGCGCGGCTGCCAGGTGCATTTGAGCACTACCGATCCGGCGGCGCACATCGCGGCGGCGGCGGGGAAAATTCCTGGAATGCAGGTCAGCCGGATTGATCCCCAAGTCGAGACGAAGGCTTACGTCGAGCAAGTGATGGCGACGGCGGGCAAAAACCTCGACGCCAATGGCCGCGCCTTACTGGAAGAAGATTTACGTTCGCCCTGCACGGAAGAAATCGCGGTTTTCCGCGCCTTTGCCCGCACGGTGGCGCAAGGCAAAGATGCCTTTGTGGTGCTGGACACCGCGCCGACGGGCCACACGCTGCTGCTGCTGGACGCGACGGAATCGTATCACCGCGAAATCGCCCGCAAGGCGAGCGACATGCCGGAAGAAGTGCGCGAATTGCTGCCCCGGTTGCGGGATGCTGAATATACCCGCGTCCTGGTCGTCACGCTGCCCGAAGCCACGCCGGTTCACGAAGCGGCCATGCTGCAAACCGACTTGCGCCGGGCACAAATCGAACCGTTTGCCTGGGTCATCAACCAGAGTTTTGCCGGGAGCGGTTCGCATGATCCGCTGCTCGTGACGCGCGGACACGGCGAAGTTCAATACATCCGTGAAGTGGTCGAGAAACTTTCCAAACGCACGGCACTCGTGCCGTGGGTGACGGAAGAACCGACCGGCCCGGAACGGCTGCAACAATTTTTTCAAACCACAACCAAATCAATTAAGCCATGAAACAACGTGTCTTGTTCGTTTGCATCCACAACAGCGCCCGCAGCCAGATGGCCGAGGCGTTTCTAAACCAAATCTGCCCGAACGACTTTGAAGCGCACAGCGCAGGAATGGAGCCGGGCAAGCTGAATCCGGTCGTCGTCGAGGCGATGCAGGAGATTGGCATTGATATTTCCGGCAACCCGACGAAGTCGGTGTTTGATATGTTCAAGACCGGCAAGATGTTTGCCTACGTCATCACCGTCTGCGATGAGGCGAGCGCGGAACGCTGCCCGATATTCCCTGGCGTCACCAAGCGCCTGCAATGGAGTTTTCCTGACCCGTCCAGCGTGCAAGGCACGCACGAAGAGAAGCTGGCGAAGACCCGCGAAGTGCGCGATGCCATCAAAGCCAAAATCGAGCAATGGTGTTCGCAAATGTGCGTGGCGGCCTGATTCAACTTTTTTAACACCTGCGAACGATGTCAATTTCTCCCGCCCCCAAACGGCTGGCCTTTTTTGAACGCTACCTCACCGTTTGGGTGCTGGTGTGCATGGTCGTGGGTGTCGCCTTCGGCAAACTGCTGCCGGGCGTCACGTCCACGTTGAGCAAGCTGGAATTTGGGCAAGGCTCACAGGTGAACGTGCCGATCGGCATTCTGCTCTGGCTGATGATTTATCCGATGATGCTCAAGGTGGATTTCAGCGCCATCGGCGGCATCGCGAAACGGCCAAAGGGACTGATGGTAACTCTGTTCGTCAACTGGCTGGTGAAGCCGTTCAGCATGGCCTTTCTCGCGTGGCTTTTCATGCAGCATATCTTTGCCCATTGGATTGACGCCGAGACGGCGAAAAATTACACCGCCGGCCTGATCATCCTGGCGGCGGCACCCTGCACGGCGATGGTGTTTGTCTGGTCTTACCTGACGGACGGCGACCCGGTTTATACGCTGGTGCAAGTGGCGGTGAACGACCTGATCATGCTCGTGCTGTTCGCACCGATTGTGATGTTTCTGTGCGGTGTGGCGAATGTGGTCGTGCCGCCGAAAGTGCTGATTACTTCCGTGATTGTGTTTATCGTCGTGCCGCTGACGGCGGGCTGGCTGACGCGGACGCTGCTGTTGAAATCACGCGGCAAGGAATGGTTTGAAAAGAATTTCCTGCCGAAGTTTCATCCGGTGATGATGTGGGCGCTGCTGCTGACGCTGGCCCTGATTTTTGCGTTTCAAGCCGACAACCTGACGACGAAATGGTTTGCCGTCATTCTGCTGGCCGTGCCGATTCTGATCCAGGTTTATTTCAATTCCAGCCTCACCTATCTGCTCATGCGCAAATTGAAAGTGCCGCATAATGTGGCCTCGCCCGGCGCACTGATTGGGGCGAGCAATTTCTTTGAACTGGCGGTGGCCGTGGCGATCACCTTGTTCGGCCCCAGCTCTGGCGCGGCGTTGGCGTGCGTGGTCGGCGTGCTGGTGGAAGTGCCGGTAATGCTCTCGGTCTGCAAGGTGTGCAACCAGTCGAGGAAGTGGTATAGCCGTGCATAACTGCAAATATTCAGAGGTGATAAATTAGTGCCACCAAATTCCGAGCTGCCAACACGAAGCCCAGCAACACCACGCACCAGGCGAAGCCCCGCCGCAAGACGGCTGCGGAAAGTTGTTTTGCGAGCGCCGCACCCACAAGCATTCCCGCAATCGCCGCCAGCAGAAAACCGAGCGTGAGTCGCCAGTCGAAGTTCACATAACGCAATTGGCCGACCAAACCGCCCACACAATTGACGGCGATGATTGCCAGTGACGTGCCAATGGCCGGCTTCATTTCCAGCCCGGCAAACAAAACGAGTGCCGGCAGGATGAGAAAACCGCCGCCGACGCCGAGAAATCCGGTCAGCACACCCACGGCCACGCCAATCGCCAGACAGCGCACCGGGCGACATTCATGCGCGACCGCCTTCGCTTCGCCGTTTCGCAACAGCCGGATTCCGACAACGAGCATCAGTGCGCCAAAGAGAAACATCAGCATGGGCGCGGAAACCAGATGGGTGAATTTTGCGCCAACAAACGCGCCAACAATTCCGCTCACCGAAAAGAACGCGGCTGCCCGCAAATCAAAGTTACCACGTCGCAGATGGAGCAAACTTCCGAGCGCGCTGGTTCCTCCCACGATTACCAGTGTCATGCCGACAGCCTGATTTACCGGGATGCTTGCGACATAAACCAGAACCGGAAGCGTGACAATGGAACCGCCGCTGCCCAACAAGCCAAGCGACAAGCCGACCAATCCAGCCAGCAGCAGCGCAAAAAAGTGCATTGGCAAAAACTACTTCTCGACCGGCTTCCCGGCTTTTGCCCACGCCCTAAATCCAGCGGGCAGGTTATAGAGATTTGGGAAATCCAGATGGTTGAGCTTGTCACACGCTCTGGCGCTGCGCACGCCGCTGGCGCAATGCACCAGATAAATCTTGCTCCGGTCGAGCAATGCGGCTTTGGCTTGAAAGTCGGACGCGGTAACGTCGAGGTTCACCGCTCCCGGAATATGGCCGGCTTGAAATTCCTCCGGCGTGCGCACGTCCAGAATCACGTTTTGTTTGTCATCCACCATTCGCGCGAATTCCTCGACGCTCAGATTTTTATAGGCGGCGTTGGCAGCAAGCGTCGCAGCAGTTCCGGGATGCCGCTGGAGTTTCGGCAAAACTTCTGCCGGGCCACCGCCAGCGTAGCCGGTTTCCTGCAAGACCGTTTCGCCCGCATCATTCAACAGAACGATGGTGGGAAAACCTTCGCTTGAATCCCGGCTCAAATTGAATCTGGCTTTCAGCGCGAAGTTGGCCTGTTTTAATTCTTCGCTTTGACTGGATTTTTGCGGGAAATCCACGTCCACGAGAACCAACGCGCGGCGGGCGTATTGGATAAATTCCGGGGAGGCAAACACCTGACGTTGCATTTCGACGCAGGGCGGACACCAATCAGAACCGTGAAAAAAGAGCAGGACGGATTTGCCTTCAGCTTTTGCACGAACCAGCGCTTTCGGAAGGTCAGTCAACAAAGTCAGTTCGGTTTGGTTTGACTGGCGCACGGCAGTCGTCGCCGTGATTTCTGATGTTTGGGCATCCGCCGCCACGGCCACGCCCGCCAGCAGAGTTGCGAAAAGTAAGGCGGTGATTGGACTGGTTTTCATTTTTTAATTTTGCGTCAGATGTTGATTCACGACAATGCACATTTCATTCACAAATTGCTTGGAACAGCGAGTTAGTAAATGCACGGAATGAATCGCCGCACGCGCCGCTCATAGTCTGCGTATTGCGGGAATTGATGCCGCAGCCAACATTCTTCGTGTCGGGCTTTGGCGTCAAAGAAAATTGCCAGCACCAAGGAAACGGCCAACGCTGGCCAGCTTTGTCAAACGAGTGACCAGCCCACGGCAGCACAAAAAACGGAAGTGTAAAGCGGATGCCGAATCAGAGCGTAAATGCCGTGTTGGACAAACTGCGCGGTTGCAACTGGCTTTGGAAAAGGTGTTAGATTTCGCCCCAACGTCAACGCACCGGAGATGCCACAGATCGCCGAGGCCAAGAGAAAAACCACACCGGAAAGAAAAATCAAATGCAGCTTCGATGTCGCGTGACAGGTGATGCCCAAAATGGCGATGGCAAAGAGAAGCAGGAATTGTCCAACCACCCACCAACCGCCGCGTTGGACAAAACCGTTACTCATTTCGGCGGGCTAGAATTTGCACAACCGCGCCGCGCCCCGTGTGCCCATCGCCTTCGATGACATCGCGCTCGATTTCGCGCCCAATTTCAAATTCCAGTCCCGCGAGTTCTTCACGGAGGCCGGCCAGAGTCATCAGTAATTCCAGGGATTTAGGCCCGCCGGTGTCGAATGCCAATTGCGCCGGAGTATAGGCTTCGAGAACGAACACTCCGCCTTGTCGCAGACCACACTCCGCTTGGGCGTGAACTTTGCGTCGAATCACTGGCGGCAAATGGGCAAACGTGGCGACGATGCCAGACCAAACACCTGGCTTGATGGTGAAGTTTCCCAGGTCAGCAAGCACCGTTTCAATTTCCACACCGCGCGCCGCCGCAAGTCGCCGGGCTTTGGCCAAACCCGCTTCGGATTGATCCACCGCCGTCACCTGATGACCGAGTGTTGCGAGGTGAACAGCGTTGCGACCTTCGCCTTCCGCGAGACAAAGCACCGGCCCGACGGGAATCTGTGACGCCATTTCAGCCACGAAAACATTCGGTGTTTCACCATAAATATATTGCGGCGCGGCGAAGCGGTTGTTCCAAGATGCGACATCCATGAATTCAATAGCTCATCCGATCCAACTTCACCTTGCCCCGGAAAATCCAGTAGATGCAAACCGTGTAGGCGATCACCACCGGCACGCCGATGCACGCAATGACCAGCATGATGCCCAGCGTTTTCGGCGACGAGGCGGCGTTGTAAATGTTCAGGCTGTTTTCAGGATTCGGCAGGCTGTAAATCATGTTCGGAAAAATGTTCAGCGCGAACAACGCCATCAGCGTGACAATCGTGGCGCACGATGACAAGAATGCACGGCCATCGTTGCCGTGGTGAAATTCGCGCGGGATGTTGGCGATGGCCAGCATGTTCGCCAGCGCGACAGAAAAGAGCCACGGATTTTCGCGGACACGCGCGGCCATGTGTGGCACAAACAGCAGCGTTGCCATCGTGAGCGTCACGGCGCAGATGACGAAAAAGATGATGCAGCGCATGGCCCAGACGCGAAGCTTGTCGTGCAGTTCGCCTTCGGTTTTCATCACGCCGTAAATCGCGCCATGCATCATAAACAACGCCACCGTTGTTACGCCGACGAGCAGCGGATAGGGCGAAAGCAGGCCAAGAAAAGTCCCGGCGAATTCGCCGTTGGCGTCCACCGGCACGCCCCAGGCGATGTTGCCGAGCGCCGTGCCAATGAGCAGGCTCGACAAAATGCTGCCGACGGAAAAACTTACATCCCACATTTGCCGCCACCAGCGTTCGGGACGCTTGCTGCGAAATTCAATCGCCACCGCGCGGAAAATCAGCGCCGCGAGCAGTAGCATCAGTGCGAAATAAAAACCGGAGAACGCCGTGGCATACACATTCGGGAACGCGGCGAACAGCGCGCCGCCGCCGGTGACGAGCCAGACTTCGTTGCCGTCCCACACGGGGCCGATGGAATTAAGCATGACGCGCCGTTCTTCATCCTTGTTCGTGAACAGATGCAGCGCGCCGATGCCGAGGTCGAAGCCGTCCAGCACGGCGTAGCCGGTCAACAAAACGCCGACAAGAATAAACCAGATGGTATTTAGATCGAGGTGCATGGCGTGATTTAATTTTTGGTGGGCAGCGCAAGTTTGCCGGATGGAATCAAATCCGCGTCATCCGGGCCGTGTTGGATTTTGTCGTTGAGCAGATAAATGAAAACGGCGAACAGCAACGAATAAATCAGCGTGAACAAAATCAGCGACGACAAAACGACATTCGCCTTCACCACGGCGGACAAACCGGCGGGCGTTCGCATCAAGCCATAAACAATCCACGGCTGCCGCCCGACTTCGGCCGCAAACCAGCCGAGCTGATTGGCGAGCTGCGGGCCAAGCACGGAGAAAACCAGAATCCACAGCAGCCAGCGACGTTCGTGCAGCGTGCCTTTGCGGAAATATAAAAAACCGAGCGACGCCATGGCAATCAGGGTAAAACCAATACCAACCATCGCGTGAAAAAACAGGAACGACGGCGTGACGGGCGGGCGGTCTTCCGGCTTAAACTCGTTCAGCCCGATGACCGGCGTGTGAAAATCGTTGTGCGTGAGAAAGCTCAACATTCCCGGCGCGGAAATGCCGATGACCTTTTCATTTTTCTCATCCGGCCAGCCGAGCAGCACGAGCGGCGCGTTGGAAGTAGTTTCGTAAAGTCCCTCAAAGGCGGCGAGCTTGGCCGGCTGATTTTTTTCCAAACCTTGCGCGCTCTTGTGGCCGGTCACAGCTTGCAGCAGCGTCGAGACGAGTGCGACAGTCAGACCGACTTTCAGCGATTTGCGGGCAAACTCGATATGTTTCCCTTTGAGCAAATACCACGCGCTGACACTCACCACGAGAAATGAGCCGGCGCACCACGCGCCGCAAATGGTGTGGAACAAGCGGTCAAGCATTGAGGGATTGAAAATGAGTTGCCAGAAGTCCGTGATTTCCGCCCGCGCGTGCATCCCTTCGCCAACGATGTGATAGCCGGCGGGCGTTTGCATCCAGGAATTCGCCACGACGATCCACACGGCGCTGAAATGTGCGCCGAGCGCCACCATGCACGTCGAGAAAAAGTGCAGCTTGCGACCGACCTTGTCCCAGCCGAACAACAGCACCGCGAGAAAGCCGGATTCGAGGAAGAAGGCAAAAATGCCTTCCGCCGCGAGCGCACTGCCAAACACGTCGCCGACGAAACGCGAATAGGTCGCCCAATTCGTGCCGAACTCGAATTCCATCACGATGCCCGTCGCCACGCCGATGGCAAAAGTCAGCGCGAACACTTTTGTCCAGAACCGCGCCATCTGGTGATAAAGATTGTTGCCGGTTTTGAGCCACGCGCCTTCCATCAGCACGAGCATGATGCCCAGCCCGATGCTCAATGGCGGATAGATGTAGTGAAATGCAATGGTCGCGCCGAACTGAATTCGTGAGAGGGTTAAAACATCCATAACAAAGTATTAAGGTTCTACTAAATTTGCACACTGCCAACCGTTTTTTGCTTGGCTGGCAAAGTTATTGGTTTTACTTAGTTTCATAAGAAGCCGAGTGCTTTGCGGCGGAAGGGGTGTTGGTTGGTAACAGCGAGTTCAGCCGCAGAATTAAATCTTCCTTCGCCATCAAACCGACGGAAGTTCCTGCGGTTTTTCCATTCTGCAAAAACGCCAGCATCGGGATGCCCTCGACTTGAAATTTCTGCGCCAGCTTTGGTGATTCGTCCACGTTGACTTTGACGAACTCGATTTTGCCCGCGTATTGATCCGCCAAACTATCCATTGTTGGCGCAAGTTGACGGCAGGGGCCGCACCATGTCGCATAAAAGTCCATGACCATCGGCACCGCCGACTGCGTTACTTCGGCGTCGAACTCCGCATCCGTGATGTGCTTCACATTTGCGGTGGATTGATTCATCGCCGTGGAATTGCCGCCGCCTGACGACGCATAAACCGCCAGTCCTATGAGCGCACCGACAAATGCGCCGCGCCGCCAGTTCGCCGTCAACGGGCAGGCCCCGGATTTGCAACTGCCAAAATATCCCAGCGCAGCACCCGCGCCGCCGCCAATCAGGAGGTAAATGAAAAGTGTCGAAGTCATATTCAGTCAAGACTCCGACCGAATTTGAGCGGAATGAAGTTCAAGCAGTTCCGTCGCTTGGAAGACACAAGTTTCGCACGGATGCACTTTGGCCGCGCGCAGTTCCCGGCAGTAGCGCGAGCCGAGCCGCGCGGCGAAATTTTGCTTCAATGCTTCCGCCCGGCCGGGTGCGACCATGCAGGCCGCGTGCAACGCACCACAGAGTCCGTCCGGTGCCCGGCCACCGCCAAACGGTTTGAGATCCGCGAGCGCGATGGACGTGTCGCCGGAAACTGCGCGCCAGGCATGAAGCACGGCTTGGGCGCAGTTGAGCCTTTCCGGCGGCTGCCGGAAAACTTTCAGAGCGTGTTCTTTCATAACAGGAATGAGCCGCGAGGGCCTTAAAAGTTACAAAGTCGGATGGATTTGTCCTGCCAGCGCGGTGTTAACCCTCGTTGTGCGGCGTGCTGATGGTGTTCGCTTATGGCGAATGGGACTCATGTAAATGCCACCCGGTCTTCATAATCGGTTGACAAGTTTAAGATAGTTATGAACAATAGTTCATAACAAGTTTATTTATGGGTCGTCCAGTCAGCCGCCGATCAATTGAAAAACCTCCCATCATGGAGGGGTTTAAGCCTTTTGGCATTCCAATGCGCGATCTGGAATCGGTCATTTTGCTTTTCGAGGAGTATGAGGCCGTGCGCTTGGCGGACTATTTGGGTCTCTCCCATGAGGAGGCATCCCAGCAGATGAAAGTGTCCCGCCCTACCTTCACCCGCGTCTATGAAAAAGCCCGGCGAACCCTTTCAACTGCCTTGGTGGAGGGGAAAGCGCTTTTAATTGAAGGCGGCAATTACCAGACAAACGATTGTTGGAATCGGTGTGAACGGTGCTCCAAACTTTTTGTCTGCTCTGACGAGAAGGCCGCGTGCCCATTCTGTCACCGATCCACCGTGCGGCGTTTGAATCCCGATTCATCCGCGACCGAAACCAACGGTTTTTGCATTTGCACCAAATGTAACACCAAGATTGCCCATGTGCGAGGCAAGCCTTGCCGGGAGAGCCAATGTCCATCCTGCGGAGCCAGAATGGTCCGCGAGAACTGTCCCTCAACAAAAACAAAAAACGAAAGCTGAAAAATGAGTATCTTAATTGCGGTTCCCACCCGGTTCGACAACACCGTTGATGACCATTTTGGTCATTGCCGGCAATACAGTCTATTTACGGTCGGAGATCACAACGCCGTGCAGGAAGCCGGGATTCTGCCTTCGCTCACGGGCTGCGGATGCAAGTCCAATATCGCAGTGGTTTTGAAGGCCAAGGGCGTTTCGATTCTCTTGGCGGGCAACATGGGTGCCGGAGCGGTGGATGTTCTCCAACGCCAAGGAATCGAAGTCCACCGTGGGTGTTCCGGTGATGCCCGCAAAACCGTGGAGACTTTTCTTGCCGGCGAATGGAAAGACTCCGGCTTGACCTGTGCCGCGCATCATCACGAGGACGGCCACCAATGCCCTTCCCAATGAAGCCAACTCCACTTGCGCCTGACCTCGCTCAAATTCATTTGGTGAATAGCCAAACGGAAGCACATCCATTTTGTTTTGTGTGCAGCGGCTCCAATCCGATGGGGCTGGCGCTGCGTTATGCACCGCAGCGGGACGGCAGCGTGAGCGCGTCATTTCTTGGCAACAGCGCGCTGGAAGGTTATTCGGGATTGCTGCACGGCGGCTTGATCGCGGCCATGCTCGACGGCGCGATGACCAACTGCCTGTTTGCGCGTGGCATTCGCGGCCTCACGGCGGAATTGAAAGTGCGCTACCATGAAAGTGTCGCGGCCTCCGAAGAAGTTTTTTTACAAGCATGGCTGGAGGATGACTCACACGGCCTTTATCAGTTGCGGGCCAACCTCACGCAAGGCGGCGCGGTCAAAGCCAGCGCCACCGGCAAATTTATGAAACAACATGAGTGAAACCATTCGCATCACGGTGCTCGTCGAGAACAGCGTCCATCGTCAGGGTTTGGTCGCGGAACACGGGCTGTCCTTTCACGTTCAATCCGGGAAACACAGCCTGCTATTCGACACCGGCCAAACCGACTTGGCGGTGATCAACGCGGAAACCTTGCGGCTGCCATTGGATCGCGTGAAAGCCATTGTGTTGAGCCACGGCCATTACGACCACACCGGCGGCGTGCCGGCGATGCTGGAGGTCGTGCCCGAAGCGCAGGTTTATCTACATCCCGCCGCGTTTGAAAACAAATTCAGCCGCAACCAGGCCGGATCGTCGCGTGAGATCGGCATGAGCGATTGCGTGGCGCAAGCCATTCGCCAGCGGGCGGGCGGATTCATTCAAACCACAGGCCGCACCGAAATTTTTGAAGGCGTCTTTGCGACGGGCGAAATCCCGCGCGCAACCACTTATGAAGACACCGGCGGCGCTTTCTTTCTCGATGCCGCAGGCACCTGTCCCGACCCGCTCATGGATGATCAGGCACTGGTGATTGACCTTGGCCGAAGCGTTATTTTACTGCTGGGCTGCGCTCATGCCGGCGTGGTCAACACGCTTGATCACGTCCAGCCCCTGACCGGCGGCAAACCCGTGAGTGCTGTCATTGGGGGACTGCATCTCGGTTCCGCTTCCGAAGAACGAATTCAGCAAACCATTGCGCGCCTGCGCGACGCCCAACTGGAAATGCTTGCGCCCGCCCACTGCACCGGCTGGCCGGCAACGCCAAAATTGTGGCAGGCGTTTCCAGAAATTATTCGATCCGCCAGCGTCGGCACGGTCTTTGAATTCAAACGGGATTAGATTTTACTGTCCGGCTCAAGATTTCATCGTTTCAAGCAATGCCGCCGTTGACGCGGATGTTTTGGCCGGTGACCCAGCCCGCCGCATCCGAAACCAGGAAGGCCACCACGTCGGCAATTTCCGCCGGTTGTCCGAGTCGGCCCAGCGCCGCCGCTTTGGCGAACTGTTGAATTTGTTCCGCTGTTTTGCCGGCCTTGAACAATTCGGTTTCTGTCGGGCCGGGCGAAATCACATTGACCGTGATGCCGCGCGGGCCGAGCTCCCCGGCGAGCGAGCGCGTGAGCTGTTCCACCGCGCCCTTCGTGGCGACGTAAGCCGCATAGTTCGGCATCATCCGCGCCGTCGTGGAGCTGGAAACATTGATGATGCGTCCGCCGTTGGCTAGGCGCGTCGCCGCTTGCTGGCAGGCAAAGAAAGTGCCTTTCACATTGACCGCAAAAATCCGGTCGAACTCCGCTTCGGTCACAGCACTGACCGGCTTGGTGAACATGAGGCCGGCGTTGTTGACCAGAACGTCCAGTTTGCCGAAGTGCGCGATGGTTTCATCGAACAGCCGGACGATTTCGGAAACGCGCCCGACATCGGCCTGAATGGCCAGCGCCTTTCCGTTGGCGGATTCAATTTCGCCCACGAGCTTGCGCGCAGCGTCCGCTTGCGTGGCATAATTCACTACCACCGAAACCCCGTCCCGGCTCAAGCGTTTGGCGATAGCGCGTCCGATGCCGCGCGACGCGCCGGTAACCAGTGCGACTTTTCCTTCCAGAGAATTGTTCATGGTTTGAAGCTAATAAAAAATTCCGGCGCTGGCCACGAAATCAATTGCCGTCCGCCCGGCCAGAATTGTGGATTCTTCTTCGCCTGCCGTAGCGGAAAGTCGTCAGTGTTTTCGAACCATCCGCAGCATTTTAATGTTGAGGATCACAAAGCGAAAAAGCTGCCAGAGCAGATTCGTGCGCATTCGCTTCGTGAATGCCGTGGGCGTTGGCGGATAAAAAGTCTGTTCGTAAGGCTGGCGTTCGGGTTTGGATGGTTCGGTCATAATGTGTTTCTCCTTTGGTTCGTGAACAAAATCAAATTTTATTCCGGCACTAGACGCCAAAATGGATTCGCCTTGGCTTTGTAAATGAAGCCGAAGTGCAGCAGATGCTTGATCCAGTGGCCGGCCAACCCGATTTCTCCCGAAGTGTAACGCAACTGGCGCCCGGTATCGGGGTAGGTTTGAAAATCAGGAACAATCGGATACATCGTCATGGACACGGCGGTGCCGTTCCAGAAATTTGAACCAGCCGAAGCGATGCAGGCCGCGCCCATCTTGGCCAGCGACGCATGACGGGTGGGAATGGTGCTCTTGCCCTGCATCATATCCGTGACATTGAAAGCAACCTGCCGGGCCATGACGCCGGACGGCATACCAGTGCGGGGCGGCGCGGGGAAAATTGGCGTGCCTTTGGGATTTATCATCGGTTTGGAAATCGCGTGCGGCGGGGCGAAGGCGATGCTGACGGCGTAGATGTTTTTATATTTCGGACTCTGGTAAGTGCTTGGCCAGTCGGACGGCAGCCATTGGTCGTAAGGCTTCGGCTCGTAATGGCCGTCCACCAACATGAAACCGCTCTTGGCAAACATCGTCGCGGTGATGTCGGTTCCTTGTTTGTCAAACGCCTTCAGCCCGACGCCGGCAAACGGCGGCAGCAGCATGGCAAAATCAAAGCGCACCGTCTTTTCTTCACCGTCCAGGTTTTCATACAGAATCGTATCCTTGCCCACTTCTTTGACGTGCGCGCGGGTAATCCACTGGACGCCGCGTTCGGTGTAAAGCGATTCCGTGAACACGCGCGAGTGCGTTATGTAGCCGCCCCGTTTGATGTGCATCCCGCCGATGCCGAAATCACCCAACTCTTGTTCGTTGGAAATCCAGATGATGTTCGCCATGTCGCGCACCTTGCGGCGGCGGAGTTCAAATTCCACGTTGAACAGATATTCAAATGCCGCGCCCTGGCAGGTGCAGGTGCCGTGGCCGGTGCCAATCACAATCGTCTGCTTCTCGCCACGCCGCATCCGCGCGGTCAGTTCATCCAGCGCTTTGGCGGCGTGCGCCGCGTGATCGAATGTGCAAACGGATTGGCTGTTGTGCAGCGGTCCCAGGCCCGGCGTGGCGTCGAAGTTCAACTTCGGACCGGTCGAATTGATGAGATAATCGTAAGTGACTTTTTCGCGCTGTCCTTTTTTCTCCGGCGAAGTGTGTTCCACGGTCACAAACGGCTGTGAATTTTCAGCATCGCCTTCGGGATGAATACTGACCGCCTTGGCTTGATAATAAACGATGCCGGTTTTTTTATAGACCGGCGCCAGCGGAAACGTCACCTGTTCCGGCTTCATCAAACCGACGCCGACCCAGATGTTCGAGGGAATCCAGTTCCACAAACTGTTCGGCGTGACGACGACAACTTCATGGCTGCCGCCCAGTCGCTTCTTCGCATGAAGCGCGGCGGTCTGGCCGGCAATGCCGCCACCGAGAATAACGAGACGTGCCATAAAGTTCCTTTCGCTGGTTTATTTTGTGGGTGAAGCCGATTGGTTCAAGATGCTCTCCGCGCGGCCGTAGCCGCCGAGATTGAAAGCGTTCGTGTAGCCCATGCCGATCAATTTGCTTTTGGCCATGCCGCTGCGCATCCCGCTCGCGCAATGCAGGAGCAATACCTGGCTTTTGTCCTTCACGCGTTTCGGAACGGCGGACTCGATTTCATCCAGCGGGATGTTGATGGCCTTGGCCAGATGGCCGGAGTTGAATTCGCCGGGGCTGCGCACATCAATCACCAGCGCGCCGTTTTTAAGTTTTTCAAGTGCGTCTTTGGCCGAAATCTGGCCGGTTTTCTTGATCATAAATATAATCACGACAATGGCCGCGATGATTAAAATGGGCGTCCAATTCATAGCGTTAATCCTCGTCATCATCATTTCCTGCTTCACCGAGCTGTTTTCTAAAATAATTTCTCACCGGACAATGACCAGTGATGCCGGTGACAACCAAATAAGCGCTGACCAGAAACGTGAGCAACAGCCACCATTGACTGACCACATGCGAAAGCCAGACGCTGATGAGAATCAGTGCTCCGGCTAAAATCCATACGAGGCTGTTCATGCTGGCATTGAGCCGCAGATTCAGGAAAAGTTACAAAGCTTGTGGAACAAAAAAACTTGAATTTGGAACCGAGGACATCAAACCCTCGTCCGAGAGGTCAAATTCCGCAATTTTAATGCTTGGCGTTCATCAAGAATGCCGCCGCAATGATGATACCACCAGTGATGGCACCTGCGGCTATCGCCCACAACAACATCAAGGTCTTCCGGCGGCGCTGCCAAGGCGCGTCCTTCGGAAAGAAGATTTTCCCGACCAAGTTTATGATCGAGAAGTTGCTGCGGTTGTTCAATTTCTTATCTCTGATTAGGCATTCGGAGTTCCACCTTTGGCTGGAATTTCATCGGCTGCCTTAACCATTTCATCCACGAATTTTTTGAAGTCATTCAAGCCCGTCGCGGGAATGATGATGGAATTACGTTTGCCACCGACCTCTTCGGATATTCGCAAAAACCGTCCACGGGGATTTTCTTTCAACGTCAGAACAAAAAACTTGCGCTCAATCTGGATGTCGCCGGTTTTGAGCGTGTCTTCCTGAACAAATGGCCGCGCCGGTTGTTGCGCATAGGGCTGGTGATACGGCTGCCGACGAAATGGCGATGGGCGTTCATTGGAAATCATAATTCAGCCTTTTTTTGGGGTTGGTGTGTTTCTTTCCACCGTTGACGAAGCACCCCGTGAAGCCTTTCCCGGAACTGCATCGGCATCGCATACGGCTGCCCATCTTTGTAAAGCGTGATCGTTTTGCGGATGTTGTCCACGACCACTTTGCAGGGATTGCAGCCCGCCATGTGTTTCTCGAACTCCTCGCAGACCGCCGGATCAACCGTGCCGTCCACGTATTCATTCAGCATCGCCAATAGTTCTTCGCACTTCATGGTTTTTATTTCTTTGATGACCGAGCCGCCAGCCGGTTAAAAGTTACAAAGATTCGGTTAAAATGATCTTTCATTCGTGATGGTGAGGTAAACGAACCAACTGCCGTTCGGGATCGCCCAAAACACGGGTCAAATCTTCGCGCAGTTGCAGCCGGGCGCGGAGCAACCGCACCTTCACATTGGCCTCACTCAAATCGAGCGCGGCGGCAGTTTCCTGAATGGACAAACCCTCGACATCGCGCAGCAAAAATACCAACCGATGCTTCTCATCCAACCGCGTCAGCGCGTCGTCCAGCAAACGGCGGATTTCATTCCGTTCCACCAGATGTTCCGGCGACTGCCGCCAGTCGGCGATGAATTCCGGGTGCGGAATGGAATTGAAATCATCGGACGGCTCCGTCGTCTCTTCCAACGAAACAGTGTTCAGCCCTTTGCGTTTGCGTATGATTTTGAGCGCCGCATGGCTGGCAATGCGCAGCACCCAGGTGGAAAAACTCGCCTCACCGCGAAAACCTTCGAGATTTTCCAGAACGCTCAAAAAAGTTTGCTGCGCGACATCCTCGGCGTCTTGTTCCTGCCGTAACATCCGCATGGCCAGGCCGAAAACGCGCTGCTCGTAGCGGTTGGTCAACGCCTCGAAAGCATCCAGTTCGCCCGCTTTGGCCAAGCGCACCAACTCGGCATCGGATGTTTCAGGAGAGAACTGGTTGGCCATGTCAATTTGACAACATCATTGTATTTGCCTATCACTGCGGCAAGCCGAACTTTGCAATTACATTGCCATGCCGAAAAATCCATCATTTCAAAACCTGAACGGAAAAGCCATCGGATTGATGGCCACGAAATTTCGCGCATTGGGGGAGGTCAGCCGGCTCAAGTTGATTTTCGCCGTCGGCAATGGTGAGAAGAATGTGTCGCAGTTGATCGCCGCCACCGGCTTGTCCCAGGCGAATGTTTCCAAACACCTCAAGATTCTGACCGATGCCGGCATCTTCGTTCGCCGCAAGCAGGGGATTTATGTGTTTTATTCCACGACCGAGTCATCTGTTTTCAAGCTGTGCAAAGTTTGAAACGAATCAATCGGGAAATCTCACCGGATATTTATGTCTTTATGCGCGTGCAGCAGTTTCAAAAATTGGCTCACTGCCGGGCTTGGATTTTTGCTCCGCAATTTTTGTAAATGCAACGGGCGGCGAATCACCAAATCTTTAATCGGGATGACCGCCAGCGAACCGATCTGAAGTTCGCAGCTAATCGCCAGTCGCGAAACAATGGCAATGCCCACCCCGGCGATGACTGCGCGCTTGATTGCTTCGGGACTCGCCAGCGACAGCACCGGCTTCACCGTCAAGCCCCGCTTGCCCAATGCCCGCTCGACCACCGCGCGCGTTCCCGAACCCGCCTCACGCAAAATAAATGGTTCACGGCAAAGCTCGCGGGCGGTGACACGCTTCTGTTTCAGCAACAGATGGCCGCGCGGCGCAATGGCAACCAGTTCGTCTTCGTGGAAGACTTCGGAATCAAGATGCTCTGCTTCCATCAAACCTTCGGTCAGACCAATTTCAATTGAGCCTGCCATCAGTTGATTTTGAATGGTTTCGGTGTTGGCAATTTCCAGTTCAAGTTCGATGTCAGGATGCTGCCGGTGGAACTCCCCGAAAACCTGTGGCAGCAGGTAAGCGCCAATGGTCGTGCTGGCACCCACGGCCAGGCGTCCCCGTTTGAGTCCGCGAAATTCCTCAATCGCCCGCGCCGTTTCTTCCTCAACCACGGCCATGCGTTGAACATATTGCGCCAGCAGCTTTCCCCCATCAGTGAGGCGGCTGCCGCGTGGCAATCGTTCCAAAAGACGAATCCCCAAGGCGTCTTCCAATTCTTTGATTTGTTTGGAAACGGCGGGCTGGCTGACATGCAACCGTTCGGCACCGCGACTGATGCCGCCAGCCTGGGCAACGGCGTGGAACAGCGCCAAATGATTTCGGTTCATCGGATAACAATAAGCTATGTATTACATATAAACAATGTCTTTGTGCTATATCAGGCGAAAGCTAAATTAAGGTTCAAATATGAATATGTTGCATTCCGAAAACAAAAACAGCGGGTGGATTGTTTCGCCGGGCCATACGGCGAAGGTCATTGTTTTCGTGCTGGTCGCGGCTGGACTAATCGCATGGGCGACTCCGCCGGTTGCTTTGGTCGCCGGGATGATTTTTACGCTGTGCCTGGGCAATCCGTTCCACCACCGGGGACACAAGATCGCCAAAAACCTGCTGCAAATCTGCGTCGTCATGCTGGGGTTCGGAATGAATCTGCCCGTCATCCTGCGGGCGGGTTGGAATGGGTCACTGTTTGCCGCTCTGACCATCGGAACAACTTTGTCGTTGGGTTATTGGATTGGCCGGCGACTCGATATAAACCGCAACACGTCCATTTTAATTTCGGCGGGAACCGCGATTTGCGGCGGCTCGGCCATCGCCGCAGTCGGATCAGTGCTGGCTGTCACGGAAGGCGAAATCGCTGTGGCGATGGGAACCGTTTTTCTGCTGAACGCCGTTGCGCTTTATCTGTTTCCATTCTTGGGCCATGCGTTGCACTTGAGCCAGCATCAGTTTGGGGTTTGGGCGGGAGTTGCCATTCACGATGTTTCTTCGGTGGTCGGTGCCGCGCTGCCTTATGGGAACGACGCCTTGGAGACGGCCACCGCCGTCAAGCTGTCACGCACCTTGTGGATTGTTCCACTCACGTTGGGGCTGGTGTTTACCGCCGGTCGCAGCCATCGAATGAAGCTGGCGAGCGGGACACCAACAGCCGTCGGCTCGCACCCAATGGCAAGAAAACCGAAAGTGGAAATCCCGTGGTTTATTGCTTTTTTCCTGCTCGCCTCACTGGCACGCAGCTACATGCCGGTGATTGCCACTTGGTCGCCTGAAATTTCTCATGTTGCCAAAGGCGGATTGACACTGGTGCTTTGTCTCATCGGCGCAAGCCTTTCGCCCCGCACGCTGCATTCGGTAGGCTGGAAAGCCGCCGTTCAGGGAATGCTGCTTTGGGTTTTCATTAGCATCGCTTCGTTGCTGCTGATTCTTTATGGCCACGCCGGATAATGAAATTTTTACCCTGAATCTCAACTGTGGCAGACTAAATTTGACAACTAGAGAGTTTTTATTTGTTTTTGGCTGAATTCAATTTCCTCAATAATTCCTTCACTTTTGCCAAGCCCTTCGTATTTTTCAGGCCGCAACTTGATCCGTTCCACGGCGAGCCGTTCCAACGCGTCGCACAGCGGTTCTAAACCCTTTCCTTTGACCGAGACGATTCGGTCTTGAAATTGGATTTGCACAACGTCCTTGCCGCTTTGCTGGATAAATTTTGCGTGCTGAAAATAGCCGTAGGGAAACAAGTGAACCTCGTTGATAGTTTCCACCCGCAAGCATTGCGGACTTGTTGCTGTGCGCCAGCACATCAGATTCTTTGTCCGCGAATCGGTTGCGGCGTCATTCGAGGGCTTTGTTTGTGTTTCCATAAATCAATGTTCTCAATTTTTTGTTGAACCGTTTCTGCACGGCGGTTTTGAATCAATCCGGCGATATATTTACGAACCGGCGGCGGCACACGTTGCGCCTGCGCTGAATCCTGCTTGGCGAACTCAATTGCCAGTTCACGGTCGCCCAAGCGACCGACGTTCTCGCGCAACTGCGCTTTGTCCTGGGTGAAGATTTTGACCGCCCGCGTTCCGCGTGAAATTGTAACGAGCCATTGCTGATTATTTGTCGCGGCCTTCACCAAGGAATCGGAAAACAAAACGTGTTCGACGGTTTTGCCTTGCGAGCCGTAGGACGTAATCGCGTAACCGCGCACAAACTCCCGATAATTTTCCGGCAGAACTCGCCCGTCTTTCAATTGGATTTGCCCCTTGCGATTCACGCCTGTAACCGTCACCAGTTCGCCGTTAATCAATTCCTTGCCGTCGAGCGACGGCGCATTGGCCTTGAGTTGCAGTTGGTCGCCTTTGGATAGTGTCATTTCAACCGGCTGGCAAACCGTGAGCCGGTTTAGCAGCTTAAAAGGGACTCGCTGAATTTTGCTTTCCGTTTGAATCAGCAAATGCGTCGGCGTTGCTTTCAGCAACGTGCCGACTTCGCCTTTGGCGAAATCCTTTGTCTCGCGGTTGAACACAATCACCGCGTTGGCCGGATAAAACCGCGCATCACGCTTTTGGGCGTCCGTCAAATCCAGCCGCTCATGCGCCGTCACCGTCAGGTCGGCCTTGTCAATCAGTCCCGCGCTTCGCAGCCCGATACGGATGCGCTCATTGATCTCCCGAATCTCGCCCCACGTCTGCGAAACAATCACGGTGGATTTTTTCTTTTCCGCCAGCGCCAGATAATTGGCGACCAACCGCTCGCGTTACTCGTCGGTTGTCCGGCACTCGACAATAGCGCCGAGTTTGTCCAAGCGGTCGAATGATTCGGCGTATTGGCCGGACTGCGCCTTGCGAACCGCTGCGCGGTATTGCTTGATGCGCTTCCGCTCGGACTTCGTTTCACCCGCCTTTGGGTTTTGCCGCCGAATCTTTGTCAGCCTTGCGGCTTCCAGACCGGCATACCGCTCAATCGCGCGCAGCGCGTCCGAGGCTTCGACCGCTCCATGCTGGCGCGTGTCGCCGGAAAGAATGACGCGCCCGCCATTCGCTTGCACGAAACTCAAAAGTTCGTGCATCTGCTTTCCACCGATTTGTCCGGCTTCATCCACAATCACCACCGAGTCAGGAATCATCTGCCGCTTGGCCAGAAATTCCGAAACGGTTTGGGTATCGGCAAAACTCTTTTTCAAGTCGAGGGCTTGCTGGCGCTGCGGCGCGATGACGTAAGAAACGTGACCGGCAGCTTTCAAACCGTTGCCGATTTCCCGCAGCGTGTGGCTTTTCCCCGTTCCCGCACCACCACAGAACAGCGTGACAAAATCACGCGACCTTAAAATCAATTCAGCAGCGGCGCGCTGATCCGGCATGAGTTCGGCGGAAATGTTGTGAATCGGATTGAACTCCGCGAACTTGCCCCGCCCGTCGCGGGCGAGGCAGACGATTTCCCATTCGCAGCTTAAAATCTCGCGCGTCGTAATTTTTGACGGCGCGTGTTCGTTGCGGATGTATTCGCGTTCCTGCCCTGCCGCCTTGATGTCTTCCGTCGTCAATTCCGACCCGCGCCCACGCTCCAAAGCCGCGCTCCAAACTTCGTTTTCGCGCACAACCGAACGGCGGTCAAACAAGTGTTCTTCCGCCCACTGGATTGCGGCTTGCGCCGTGACGGACGGCAATTGCCCCGCCGTTTTCGACTGGCGAGCCAGCGCACGCAGTGATTGCCTTTCTTTGCGCGTAAGCTGGCTGTCCCACAGACGTTGAAGTTCAGGCAGCGCGATTCCCTCAATTTTCCGGCTGCGCTCCGCTTGCGCGATTTGCGAGCGCAGTTCCTTCAAATTGCCCTTCGCCAGTTCCGGCTTTTCTTTCAGCATCTTTTCGATGCTGGCATCAATCTCGTTATGGCGTTTGGAGAACCGCGATTGCAGTTCACGCGACACGCCTTTGATTTCAAAATCGCCGCGCGGCTTGTTTTCAATCTCATAGCCGAACTGCCGCAAATCGCGGGCGAATTCGTGGTAATAAACATTCTCCGCAAACTTCCGCGCTTGCAGCATTTCGTAATTTGAAAGTGCCTTCCAACGCTGCTCGGTCGCATCAAACGTGGCGTTAAACATGACGCAATGCGTATGCAAGTGCGGATCAAGCGCGCATGAAGTGTCGTGCCGGAACGTGGCGCAGACCACGTTGCCGGTGAGCCGTTCCGAGGTATTCAAACCTTTATGGATTCGTGTTCCGGCGAAGTGTTGTAGTTCATTCACCGCGATTCGCACCGCCCGACTGTGTGATTCCAAGAGCCGCTTGTCATCGGCAATCAACGCCTGAATGGAAACTGATTTGGGCGGCGAAAAAGTGAAGTCGTAAAAAATCCGGCGATTGGCGACCTCTGCCATTTTGTCTGTGTCCCATCGCGTCGTTTTTAGTCGTTGCGTCAGCAATTCGCCGGTCTGTGGATTCTGGTTGTGGCACAGTTTGATGAATTGATCTTCTTTGACTCTGCCGGTGAGTCCAAGTTGTGCAGCCCCGATTCCTGCCCATTCGCCGGACACGATGTTTTCCTGACTGTAATAATCACCAAGTTGCAGATGCTCTTTGAAGTATTTTTCCGCGTTGTTCAGGTTGCATTGTGTCTTGGTGGACAGCACATCCACTTTTTAGATCATCCCGCTCGAAAAAGTTGTAATGAATTCGTTACAACCTGACTGCTGGAAATCAGCTTACATGAAAAGATGAATTCGTCGCTGAAGCGTCATTTTTCATGGCACGCCTTACCTCTAACTGTCGTTAGAACTTTTGCGTCCGAACATTATCCGAAGGCTGGCGGCGATTCGCCGGAAACCCGTCCGATTTCTGTCCGAAAATTATCCGATTATTGTCCGACGATTTATGAGCGATAGCAGCCCATCCGATGACAGCCAAGTTCGCTTCAAGGAGCTTGCCAACGGCTACGAGCCCAAGTTGCCGCGCAAGCTCGCATTGCTGCTGCCTTTCAAACCGCAAATCGAAAAACTTTTGGAACGAAGGGCATCCTACGACGACATCCGCTTGCTTTTGGAGGACGTAAAAATCACCGTTTCCAAAGACACCGTGCATCGCTTTTGCCGTCAAGTGATCGGCCAAAAGGCGGTTCGCCAGCGCAACGCGGGCGCGAAAGAAATCTTGCCGCTAAAAATTTCGCCAGTTCAACCACCACCACCCGAAAGCATCCAAGCGAGCTTGCGAGAACAACGGAAGCTGATCCCCGGCCCGTGGTCGCGGCGCAAGCCCGGCCCACGCATCGCCGATTCCAAAACCCTTTGACCCAATTTATGCAAAAACAATTCAACGCCGTCATCAACGGCAAAGGCGGCGTCGGAAAAAGTTTTTTTGCCGTCAATTTCGTTCAGTATCTCAAGGACAACGACATCGCCCACATCGCCGTTGATACCGACAACGAAAATTCAACGCTGAAGCGTTTCCATCCCGAAGCCCGGTTTCTCAACATCGCCGACCCGACGGACATTGATTCGGTTTTCGCCATGCTGGACAAAACGGATTTAGTTGTGATGGATTGCCGCGCGGCCTCGACCGACATCTTTCTCGATTATTTTGACGAGGTCCGAATCTTTGATTTGCTCAAACAGTTTGGCGCGTCGTTGAACCTCATCATGCCGGTGAACCACGAGACCGACAGCTTGGAGCAAATTCGCAACATCACCGACCGGCTCAACCACAATGCCCGATACCTGGTTGTCAAAAATGAGGTGTTGTCGGAACGGTTCACCAACTACGAACGCAGCGCCACGCGAACACGGCTGATGGGGGAACTAGCAGCCAAGGAAATTACCATGCCGAAACTTTACGATTGGATCGTCGCCGATTTGAACAAGCACGACCTGACAATTTCCTCTGCCATCAAAAATCCCGCCTTCGATTTTTTTAACCGTGGACGCCTTCAAAATTGGCTTCACAAGTTTTATGACGAACTGGATTCCGTGCGCGGAATGTTGCTGCCGCCACCGCCAAAGATTCAGAAGTCGAAAAAGGGAACGAAATCCGGCGATTCGCTTTTGTGAACGACAAAAAGAACAGCTTTGACGAGGCGGTTTCAGAATGGCGGCGCAAGAACGGGATTCGGGACGACGACTCCGTTTTGCAAATGCTGGAATTGCTGAAGATTTTTTTCCAGAACGTCAAAATTGAAATTCCGCCTGATACGGATTCAATCCAGTTGGTGACGGTTCGAGTTTCACTCCAAACGCTGACGCAACTGACCAAAGATTTTTCAAAGGAGGCCCGAGAGCTGAAGCAGGAAATTCGCAGCGTCCCCCAGATCACCCAACAACTTTCCGCCGGTCGCACCGTGGCTTTTCTGTGCGTGGCAATCGCTTCGCTCTTGGCCGGAATTCTGATTGGACATTTTTTGCTCTGATATATGCGCTGGATAAATTACATCACGACCAGCTTGTCTTTGCTGATGGCGACCGGGGCGCTTCTCTTTCTGCCCGCGCCTGCCTCATGGATTGTTGCGATGGCCTTCGCCGCCATTGCCGCTTACGCGGCAACTGCGAAGAGCAAAACGGCCAAGAGCATATTTATCGTCCGACTGAAAGGCTTTTCGTGGACACGCGAAGATTTTTGCCGTGGCTGGCTCATCACTGGTGATACCGGCTCTGGCAAAACCCGCTCCGGCATCAACCAACTGCTTTTTCAGGTTTTCCAAAATGATCCGAATTGGGGCGGGCTTTGCATTGACGACAAAGGCGTATATTGGGAAACACTGGTGGAGATGGCGGCGAAGTTTAATCGGCAGGACGATTTGATTTTGTTACAAGTCAGGCCGGACAATCCGCCGGATAAATGGAAACCAGCAAATACTTTCAATCTGCTTTCCGACCCGACCATTCCGCCGTCCACCTACGCAAAATTCGTCGTGGACACGGTGACGAGTTTGGGACAACGCGCCGAACAATCCTTTTTCAAAAGCCAGGCGCAGACACACATCGGTTTGGCTCTGGAACTGTTGACACGATTGGACATGGAAGCAACCCTGTTCAATGTCCGTGATTTTCTTCTCGACGACAACACGATGAATGAGGTGTTGGGAGAGATGAAGACGGATTATCCAACTGACCGCGATAAAGCCCTCATCAAACATTTCACCGAACGCTATCGAGGACAGCCAGCAGAGCAAATGGGCGGCGTGAAGGAGACCATCGCCAATTATCTCCAATTCTTTTTGACACCGGATGTCGTTGAGGTGTTTGGCGACGCCAAGAACAGCTTCGACTTTAGGGAAATTGATCGTGGCAAAATTATCTGCGTGGCGATGCCGCAGAAATTTCAGATGGAGCGTCGCTACATAAACACGTTTCTGAAAATGCTTTTTTACGCCCACGTTTTGCGCCGGTTCGACAAGCCCAAGGAAGAACGTGCCACCGATAATTTGCTAATCCTTTGGGCGGATGAAGCGCAACGCTTTGTAACGGCCAGCGAGGACGGCATGAGCGATTACAATTGCATTGACGTTATGCGCGAAGCAAAGGCGACGCTCGTTGCTGCCGCACAATCGTCAACGTCATTCATACCGCCACTTGGCGAAGAAAAGGCGCAAGTGTTGACGTTGAATCTTCGCAATCGGATGATTTTCAAAGGAGCGGACGAGGCAGGCGCAGTTGAAAGCGCGGACTTTCTTGGACAGCGGAAAGTCCGTCAAAGAACCTCCGGTTATTCGGGCGGAATGCTCACGCGCTCATACACGAATGTTGATGAACACAAAATCAAACCCTACGAACTACGCAGCTTGAGAAAACATCAATGTGTCCTCGTTCACTGTGAAAAAGGTTTTCACAAAACGATTTTGCCGCCGATTGAAGCTGACGGAAGAATTCCGAAATGGTTTCCGTGGTGGAGACGCCTGATGTGAAAATAATGATGCTCGAAACGCTTGCAAAAATCGCAAAAGCCCTCAAATGTCGCGTTCGCGACCTCACTTGGGACATTTAACTTTTTCACGTCAGTTTGCGAACGGCACGAATAATTGCACCGTGGAATTCTCGCCCGGCTGGTCTGTCTTGGCTTCCAAGACGGCGAACGGATAAATATAGATCTGCGGTTCCGAGCCGGAATTTTCCCAATAATAAAGCGCAGTTTTGGTAACGATGATTTTTTTGAAGATCGCGTTTGCCTGTTCAGCGCAGATAAACACGTGACCGGCTTTGATGCGATGCACAAACTCGGCTGGTGCAGGAACGAGGCAATTTGTGTCGGGCTTGACCGCTCGCCAAGTGACTTCCAAATGCGCCAACTTCCCTTCATTCCCAAACTTCATTGAAATTCCAGACGCGCCCCAAAATGGAATTCCAGCAATTTGACGGGTCAAGCAAATGGTGCGGTCAACAACATTGGTGACGATTTGCCCGGTGACTTTGTCTTTATGAATCACGCTGCCCACGGCGAAGGTTAAACGCGGTTTTCCATTGGTATCGGTTGTCAGTTCCGACCGACCAATCCCAATTTTTGCCAGAATGTCCAGAGCCAGATTCAAAGCCTGGCTGTCATCCGGCACACCCGTTGGCATTTCTTTGGGAATTTTCGCAAAGGGGCTGTCCTTGGAAAGCCCGATTGTTCCTTGCGAGGGGATGATGTCCACATGGCGCGTGTCCTCTTTGTTTGCGAAAGTTAGAACATCCGTGCCGCCCAAAACTCCGTCCCTCGCCAAATGCTTTTTATCTTTACGCGTCAGCCCGGCCATTTGCAACAGGTTGGAAACGGTGTTCGCCGAAAATGTTGTCGGGACGACCTTCAGGATTTTTACCGAACCGGGAATTTGATTTGTCGGCACGCCCCAAACGACATCGCAGGTTTGGCCGTTGAACGGTTCGCAAAATTCGCGAAACCCCGGCTCGGCGGCAAATGCCGCCAGCGCCACGGCCTGTATGATTGCTATGATTAGGCGGGTCATGGATAAACTTGCACCCGGTAGAAAAGAATGTCGGATGGATCGGTGGAACTGTTGTCCGTGTAACTTTGCAACGAGTCATTCACGCAATCAGGCCAGTAGGCGCAGGACATGGTGACAGTGTGGCCTACGGGATTAACCAGCGCGTGAATCTTTTGCGAAGCCAAAGCCCATGATTGCATCACGGTCTGTCGCCCGCCGGGTTCGCCGCCGTTCATGTAGCTCGCCCATTTCGCCCCCATTTCGGGATACATGAAGATGGAAGTTTCCTCGGCCAACAAAATGTGCAAGTTAAAGTTCATCGGCAACACACCTTTGTTATACATGTCTTGCGCGTTGTCGTAGTAGAGCATATTGCACGCGTAAAGCCCCATCCAGCGCAGCCCTACCGGCCCGCCGCCGAAATCAAATTCAGACATCCGCACCCAATCGTAAGCGTTCACGCCCTTTTTGTATATCGGCATATAGGTTTGAAGCGATGGCGTTGACGTAGCCTTGAAGTCTTGATTCGCGCCGCGAATTCCATGCCCGACCAGCAAACCAATGTTGCAATAGTTGAAAAGATTCGAGCCGCCTTTCGACGTTTGCCGCAGCAGGTTTGCCGTTAGCTGGTCGTTGCCGTAATTGAAAGCGGTTTTCCATTTGTATTTCTTCATCGTGTTCACAAATTTTGTCGCAATCGTTCCCGCGTTTTTAATCGGGCCGTAGGGCAGAATATAATTTGGCGACAATTGGATTGAGCCAACCAAGTTGGCTGGCGGATTAAATCCACCGATGCCATTCGTGCCGGGGTCGGGATGATCTCCCTGCCACGCCACGCCAAGTTGTCCCGGCGAGCCTTTGATTGGTTTCGGCGGCGGACGGTGCGGCCTTTGTGTTGTTTGTGTTGTGCCGCTATACATGGGCGCAGGAGAACCCAACGAACCGGAATCCGCAGCCAGTGAAGAACCAGAACTCACAGCCATTGATGTTGTGCGCGAGAGTGCGGGACGTTCAGGCATGAAATCCGAAAGTGAACCTTGAAAAATTGTCAGCCCAAGTGCTTCGGCCATGCCGGGTGGATAAAGCGCGAGCGGAACTACATTCCCGTCAGACGATGCAGCCAGCCATTCTGTGGGGCTTACCACATTCGCTGATGCGGTCGTCGCCATGTTTGCAGAAAAATTTAGTGGCGGCGTGGCTTGGCTGGCGGTCAGGATAAAATCATAAGTGCCATCGGCTGTCGGCGAACCATTGTCATCATTGCCATCCCAATCAAACTCCATTGTGCTGCCCGCACCCGACGCATTGCGCACCGTGGTCGAAGATTCATCCACAATCTGCAATGTCCACGTTGAATAGCTGATGAATTCCGCAGTGATGCGTTGCGTTTCGCCGAGCGATGCGTCAAAACCGGGCAATGAGAAATACCACTTGGAAATATAGTTGTCGAACGTCACCGGGACGCTGGCAGACGTGCCAGCGCCGCTTTGTTCCGTTGATTGAAATTCGCCGGTTGTGGCAGTTCCAGCCGATGTTTCGGCAACGGCAAAAATGGTGTGCGAACCGTTCGGCCATTCCGTCGTGTTGATAACATAGCTGGCGTTTCCGCTGTCGTCTGCGCTCGCGGTTTCCACTTCTTCACCATCAAAAAAAAATCCACAGACGCAATTGAATTCGTGGTTGCAACGTGAACGTCAATCTCCACCTCGCCGGAAAGATTTGTGCCGGAAGTCAGATTCGTAACCGTCACAATCGGCGGGGCGAGGCTGTTTGTGTCAATCTGGACAATTCGGTACTACCGCTGCGTGTCATCCTTGGGGTGAGGCAATGCGGGTTCAGTCCAGTATTTGCCGGTGTCGAGAAAAACGGTGTTCGTGCCTTGAGACGGGAAAAAATCCACAAGCGTGTCCCAAGCGATGCTGTCAGAAAGTTGCGTCGTGTATTCGAGCCGATAGACCGCATTTGTTTTGCTTTGCCAACGCAGTTGGATTGCCCGCTCATCCGTGGCTTTTGTCGCGGTGAATTTCAGGGTGTTGGTTTGCGCTTGAACCCATGCTGCCATCAAAAGAAGAAATACAACCATGACCAGAATTTGGACGCTTTTCATAATGACTCGCATGGTTCGCCTTTCTCTGGAAATTGCAAATCATATTCGCGTCATCGCGCCGCGTGAGATTGTCATGTTGATGACAAGAAATAGCTGGTGACTCCTGCACCTGTTGAATTGCATTTGCGTTGGCGGGCAGACTGTGATGTCTCCGCTGCCGCTTTGCTCTGCTAAAAATTACAGACTGCCGCCGCAAAATCGGCCTGACTCCGTCCGGTTCAGACCGCTTCACTTCACTTCCCTGCGCGTGACCACGCGACCTCTGCCCGCCTGCTCGCGCTCCGCTTCGTTCCGTTCCGCAATCTGAATCCGGCGGAGACAGGCATTTGCCGCGTAAAACGAAACGCGGCTTTGAAGACTGATTGACCTTGCCGGTGTTGCAAAGCAAACTCATCACTTGATCTATGTCCACCGACCGCACATTCATCACCAACGAAGACGGTCAGAGCTTGCACGAGCGATTTCGGGTGTTGTTGGGGAACAACACGCGGCATTTTGATTGTCTCGTCGGCTATTTTTTCATCAGCGGTTTTCACAAACTTTATCCTGCCCTCACGAAAACGGAGAAAATTCGCATTCTGGTCGGCATCAAAACCGACCGCGCCACCTACAATCTGATTCAGGAAGGAAAACAGCAGGAATTCATTCTGGAATCACACGCGCAGGCCAAGGACGCGGCGACCAGCGCGGTGCGTAACGAGCTTGAAAAGTCGGAAGACACCGCCGACGTGGAGGAAGGCGTCCGAAAATTTGTCGAATGGATTGCGTCCGGCAAACTTGAAATCAAGGCGTATCCCTCTGAACGGGTTCACGCCAAGCTCTACATCATGACGTTTGTGGACGGTCACATTGACAAAGGCCGCGTCATCACTGGTTCGAGCAATTTCACCGAAGCCGGCCTGGTCGAAAATCTGGAGTTCAACGTCGAACTCAAAAACCCATCCGATTACGATTTCGCGCTCGCCAAATTCAACGAACTTTGGAAAGTCGCCGTTGAAGTCTCGAAAGATTTTGTTCAGACCATCGAAACGCAATCGCCCTACGCACAGTTCACGCCTTACGAGCTTTATCTGAAATTCCTCTACGAATATTTTCAAGGCACGCTCAATCTGCCCGACGAATTGGATGATGCTTATCTCCCGACGGATTTCAAAAAATTGAAATACCAGGAAGATGCCGTGCTGAATGCCGTCAAAGTCCTGAATGATTATGACGGCGTTTTTCTTTCGGACGTGGTCGGGCTTGGCAAAACCTTCATGTCTGCCCTGCTGGCGCGGCAACTGGACGGGCGTTCGCTCGTCATCGCCCCGCCACATCTTTTGGATCGGCACAACCCCGGCTCGTGGTGGAATGTCTTTCGCGAATTTGGCGTGCGCGGCTTTCATTGTGAATCCATCGGCAAACTGGAATCGTTGCTGGAAGAAGACCTTTCGCGTTACCAATACGTTTTCATTGATGAATCTCACCGTTTCCGCACCGAGGACACGCAGAGTTACGAATTGCTCGCCCAAATTTGCGCCCGTCCAAAAAAAGTCATTCTCGTTTCGGCCACGCCCTTGAACAATTCGCCGCAGGACATCTTGAGCCAGATTAAACTTTTCCAACCGGCCAAGAATAGTTCCATCCCCGGCGTCCGCAATCTTGAAGCCTTTTTCGCCGGGCTGCGTCGGAATTTGAACGGACTCGACCGGCAGGACGACCGCGACCAATACTTTCAGGCCGTGCAGGACAACGCCCGCGAAACGCGCGAAAAAGGCCTCAAGCCACTGATGATCCGCCGCACGCGCAAGGAAATAATGGATTTCTACGGCGCAGATTTGAAGCAGCAGGGCTTGAAGTTTCCCGAAGTCGCCGACCCCGAACCGCTTTTCTACGAACTCGACGAAACCGAGAACAACATTTTTGACGAAACCGTCCGCCTGCTCACGCACGAATTCAAATACGCCCGTTACAAGCCGTTGGAATATTACCAAGGCGACCACACCAAGCAGGAGGTTCAAAGCCAGGTCAACCTTGCGAAGTTCATGAAAATTCTGACGGTGAAGCGCCTCGAAAGCAGCTTCACCGCTTTTCGGCAGACTCTTGGCCGGTTCATTGCCACTTACGAGCGGGTCATTGCCGAGTTCGACAAAGGCCATGTCTTCATCAGCAAAAAACACATCGCCAAGGTTTTTGAACTTTTGGAATCCGATGATTCGGAAGCCTTGCAACGGCTGATTGACGATGACAAGGCCGAGATGCTGGACGCCAAAGAATTCAAAGGCACGTTTATTACCGACCTGAAAAACGACCTGAAAATTCTTCACACCATCCGCGACCACTGGAAAAAAATCACCCGCGATCCCAAATGGGAAGCCTTTGCCGCCGTTCTCAAAACCAAAGCGCACCTCAAAAAAGGCAAGGTCATCATCTTTACCGAATCCAAGGAAACGGCTGAATACTTGGCCGCGCAGATTGCCAAGGAAGTTGAACCCGAAGTCCTCGTTTTCACCGGCGTCTCGCATGAGAGCGTCCGCGCGGAAGTCATCGCCAATTTTGACGCCAAGGTTCGCCATCCCAAGGATGACTATCGCATTCTCATCGCCACCGAGGTTTTGTCCGAAGGCGTGAACCTCCACCGTTCCCATGTCGTCATCAATTACGACATCCCTTGGAATCCGACCCGGCTCATTCAGCGCGTCGGGCGCGTCAACCGCGTGGACACAAAGTTCGACAAGATTTACACGTTCAACTTTTTCCCCACCAAGAAAAGCAACGACCTCATCAAGCTCCGCGAAGCTGCCGAGGCAAAGATCCACGCGTTCATTGAAATGCTGGGCGCGGACGCCAAGCTCCTGACCGACGGCGAGGACATCAAATCACAAAGTCTTTTCTCGCGGTTGAATTCCAAGGAAACCATCACCGGCGAAAACGGCGACGAGGAAAGCGAATTGAAATACCTCGCCGAAATCCGGGAAGTCCGCGACAAAAATTCCGAACTTTTCGAGCGCGTCAAACGCCTGCCGAAGAAAGCCCGTTCGACGCGCATATTGCCGACTGATTCCGTCGTCAAAATAGTTCCGGCATTGTTCACCTATTTCCGCCGGGGCAAGCTCGACAAGTTTTTCCTCACGCCGCCGGCCAGCACCGAAACTGGCGAGATTGATTTTTTCACCGCCGCCAAAATCCTGAAACCCGCCGACCTGAAGGAAGTGCGTCAGGCGATTCCGCGCGAGTTCTACGGTTTGCTGGAACAGAACAAGTCAAATTTCCATGCCGCGACCAGCATGGAGGCCGAACAGGCCGAGTTGTCTCATCGTGACCGCCATGCCGCGACCGTTTTGAAACGGCTGCGAGCAAAAGAAGTCCGCCGTTGCCCGCAATTCACCGATGATGACGAGGAATTTGTCGGCATTGTCATCCGGTTGCTTGAAGATGGTGTGTTGCCCAAGCGCACCACCCAAAAAATTGCCGAAGCGCTGAAGACCGAAGACCAGCCGCTCACCATTTTACATTTGTTGCGACGGGTCATTCCGCAGGAATTTTTGGCGGCAACGCCAACTCCTCTAGCCAGGGCAGCGCCCCGCGTGAAGTCATCCTCTCCTCATTCCTTGTCCAAGCTCCATGAATCCCGAACTCGCGCGTAAAACCATCGTCGAAACTTTTCGGCAAAAGTTCGATGACGCCCGTTTTCTTTATTTCATCCGCAACCTCGTCAACCACCTTGACGAATCCAAAAAACAGACTTGGACGCTGAAAAAAGCCGCGTTCGAGGATTTTGTAAATCACTTCACGCGGCTTGGCACTTACACCGACGCGGACGGTGAAGCCGTTGACGTGCTGGTGATCCACTTGCGCAAGGACACCACGCTGGCGCGTGGCCGCGTGACGCTCCGCAATTTCGTGGCCGATTATCTCGCCACCGGCCACGGCCAGGGCAAGGCCGCTGTCGTGGCCGCGTTCGTTTCGCCAACCGAGGACGATTGGCGGTTTTCGTTCGTCAAACTTGACTATACCTTTGAGAAAACCGACCTCGGTTTTGTCGCCGAACGCATCCAACTCACGCCGGCACGGCGTTACAGTTATCTCGTCGGCAAAAACGAAAATTGCCACACGGCGCAAAAACAGTTTCTTGCGCTGCTCGAAACGCACGAGATAAATCCCACCGTCGCCCAGCTTGAAGCCGCGTTCAGCGTCGAGAAAGTCACCCGCGAGTTTTACGACCACTACAAGGATTTGTTCGAGCAGACCCGCGACGCGATGGCCGCGTTTCTCGACACCGCGCCAAAAATCAAAACCCACTTCGCCGAGCGCAGCATTGAATGTGACGACTTCGCCAAGAAATTGCTCGGTCAGATTGTTTTTCTCTACTTCCTCCAAAAGAAAGGCTGGTTCGGCGTCGAGCGCGGCAAAACTTGGGGCAGCGGTCGCAAGGATTTCATCCGCCATTTGTTCAACAACCGCGCCGACTACGCGCACATTCCCGGCCAGCGCAAACGCCCGGCCAATTTCTTCAACGACATTCTTGAGCCGCTCTTTTACGAGGCCATCGCCGCGCCGCGCACGGACGAAGACCATTACTATTCGCGGTTCGATTGCAAAATTCCATTCTTGAACGGCGGATTGTTCGAGCCGCTTTACGGCTACAATTGGGTCGAGACGGAAATTCTGCTGCCTGACACGCTTTTCGCCAATGACAAGCCGAGCCAGGAAAAGGGTGAAACCGGCACAGGCATCCTCGACGTGTTTGACCGCTACAACTTTACCGTCAACGAGGCCGAGCCGCTGGAAAAGGAAGTTGCCGTTGACCCGGAAATGCTCGGTCTGGTGTTTGAGAATTTGTTGCCGGAAAATGTCCGGCACTCCAGCGGCACATTTTACACCCCGCGCGTCATCGTCCACTATATGTGCCAGCAGGCGTTGCTGCATTACCTGACTGTCCGCGCCGCCGACATTCCCCAGGCTGACCTTGCGCTGTTCTTGCGGCTGGCGGAACGCTTCACGGATTTTCAGGCCAAGGAAACCAAGAAACACGCCGACAAACGCCTGCCAGAAAGCATCCGCAACAACGCCGCTCGCCTCGACGAATTGCTTGCCACCATCACCGTTTGCGATCCCGCCATCGGTTCGGGCGCATTCCCCGTCGGCATGATGCTCGAAATTTGCCGGGCGCGCATGGCGCTGGCAGCGGTTGAGGGAATGCCGGAGCAGACCTTTTACCATTTGAAGCGCCACGCCATTCAGCATTCGCTCTATGGCGTTGACCTTGACCCCGGCGCGGTGGAAATCGCCAAGCTCCGGCTCTGGCTTTCAATGGTCGTGGACGAGGACAACATCACCGACATCCAGCCGTTGCCCAATCTCGACTACAAAATCATGCAGGGAAATTCCCTGCTGGAAGAATTTGACGGCGTGCGTTTGCTGGACGACAAACTTTTGCAGCCGCCCGCCGCGTCGCGTGAATCTGAAATCGCGGACCTGAAAAACCGCATCAGCGTGGCGTCGCAGGAATTTGTCCGGCTGCATGGCGAAGGCAAAAAGAGCGCCGCTGCCAAACTTGCCACCGAGCAGGAAATCAAACGGCTTAAAAAGCAGCTTGCCAGCCTGGTGCATCCCGATGAAGCCAAGCCGGACGGCCAGGGTGAATTGAATCAGCAGACCAGTTGGGCGAGCTTGAAGCGGATTCAGGAACTGCATTCAACCTTTTTTGACGAAGATTCCCGCGCGGAAAAAGACAAGCTGCGCCGGGAACTGGACGGGTTGGAATGGAATTTCATGGAGGCCACCTTGCGCGAGTCTGGCCGCGCGGCGGCACTGGCAGAATTGAAACGCGCCAGCGCCACGCACCGCAAACCGTTTTTTCTCTGGCGACTCCATTTTGGCGAGGTGTTTCAAAAGCGCGGCGGCTTCGATGTCGTCATTGCCAATCCGCCTTATGTCCGGCACGAGGAGATCAAGGAATTCAAGCCAGCGTTCAAGCGGACTTTTGAATGTTTTACCGGCACGGCAGACCTTTTTGTTTTCTTCTACGAACGCGCCGTGAAATTGTTGCGGAATGACGGCGCACTGGCGCTCATCACGTCCAATAAATACTATCGCGCTGGCTACGGTGAAAAGCTGCGCGGTTTTCTGGCGCGCGAACTTACGCTGCAACAACTCATTGATTTTGGCGACGCGCCCGTGTTCGAGGCCATCGCCTATGCTTCCATTCTCACCGGGGTGCGAACTGCGCCCACACCCAACGCAAGCGTGCTTGGCTACACTTGGGAAAAGGAAATGGGGTTCGACCGCATCGCTCAAATCGTTCCAGAACGCGGCCAGCAAATCCGCCAGAGCGAATTGAAGATTGAAAGCTGGCAACTCGAATCGCCACAGGTCGTGCGTCTGATGGACAAACTTCGCAGCGCGGGAAAGCCTTTGGGCGAATACGTCAAAGGCAGATTCTACAATGGCGTAAAAACCGGCCTGAATGAAGCCTTCGTAGTTGATCGTGCAACCCGCGACAGACTTATCTCGGAAGACAAGGCATCTGCCGATGTGATGAAACCGTTTCTTCGTGGTCGAGATGCAAAACGATGGGGCGTTGTGTCACCCGATCTCTGGTTAATCTACATACCTTGGCACTTCCCGTTACAAGATGATCCAGCAATTACGAGTTCATCAAAAAAAGCGGAAGTGGAATTCAAGAAGCGTTATCCAGCGATCCATGCTCACCTTGAACAATTCAAGGAAGCCCTCGCAATTCGAGACAAGGCTGAAACTGGTATCCGATACGAATGGTATGCTCTCGCCCGTCCTCGATACGAGTCTCACAAAGAGTTCGCGCAGCCCAAAATCGTGATACCGACTATTGAGAAGAACACGGCTTATGCTGCCGACTCACGAGGCCACTTTAGCAATGACAAGACAACAATCTGCATTGCAGAAAACATCAACTACATCTTGGCAGTCCTTAATTCAAAGGTGCTTTGGTGGATGATTCGGAAAACAGCAGCGACCAAGCAGGGTGGTTTTTATGAGTTCAAACCAATGTATGTTTCCGTTTTGCCAATTCCCGCCGTGTCGTCGGAAAAGCAAAAGCCCGTCGAACGATTGGTGGAACGCATCCTCGCGGCCAAGACAAAGGACGCGGGCGCGGATGTGAGTTTGCTGGAGCAGGAAATTGACGAGCTGGTATATGCACTCTACGGACTAACGCCGGAAGAAATTGAACTTGTAAAAGGCGTGCTGCCGGAGAAAAACCAGCCGTCCGTTGTGGAACACGCATTGCCCAAAGGCAAACGCGTCACACTCGGTGGTGTCAAATACGCGATTCAACTTGTGCAAGCCCTGCTCACCGAATCGGCGGACGGCCTCACTTGGCCGCGCTTGGTGGACGCCTTCACGCTCGCCACGCAACCCAGCCTCATGGCTCAAGAAGCTGCCAGCGCCGACGCCGCAAAAATTCTGGCTTGGTCGAAACGGTGGAATGAAACCTTGCCGCCCGGCGCACTGATAACGGCGATTGAACAACTTGGCGCTGACAATCTTGCCGTCACCAAATCAGGCAACACCTGGCATATCAGCCTGAAAACCGCGCGGCCAAAGACATCCGCCGAAGACGTGAATTATGATGCTTGGCTGGCCTTGCGCACGCTTGGTCCGGCACCGGAAATTCAACTGGCCGCACCCGTTTTCGCCACGCCCAACTTTGCTGTCTGGACACAAACTATCGAGGCGTTGGCCGCATGATCAAATAATTTATTATGGAATCCGAAACTGCATTGCCCGGTCTGGCGGAACCAACAGAGGTTTCACTAAGACCCGCTCCCGGCCGCGAAGCGCCGGTGGTATGGGTTCAAGCACTCGCAGTGCATTCCGAATGGCCGGCACAGGCCGGAACCTTGCTTCGTGAAATCCGTTTGCGTCGCGGTCTAAACATCTTGTGGGCGGAACCCGCGCCGTCAGGAACACAAAACCGCACCAGCGGCCACGCCACCGGCAAAACCACTTTTTGCCGCCTGCTACGTTATGTCCTCGACGACGCGGACAGCGGAACCAAGGATTTTCGCCAGCGTTTTCAAAAGAATTTTCCACGCGGCGGCTGGGCGTTGGGCGAGGTAATTGTGGACGGCCAGCAATGGCTCGTCGGGCGACCGTTGAATCCCGGCTTTCATCCGTTCGCGGTGAAGGGCGGTTCGCTCGCAGACGCCAAGGGTGAAAAACCGTTGCGCGGCGGATATGAAGATTATCAGGACGCCCTCGATGCCGCCGCCTTTCGGAATGTGTCGCTGCGGAATTTATCCGGCACCAATCGCCGCCTGACTTGGGATTGCCTGCTCGAATGGCTGACCCGCGACCAAGAGGCGCGGTTTGCCGGGCTGCTGGAATGGCGTCACACAGACAGTGATTATGAATCGCCGATGCTCGTTGCCGCCGACAAAGAAAACCTCGTGCGGATTGTGCTCGGCCTCGTGGAAGCCGAGGAACAAAAGCTGTTGCGTGATTACGCAAAAAAATCCAGCGAACACACGACGCTGGTTGAAAAACGTCCGAAACTAGAATTCATCAAAGACCGCAACTTGAATGCCGTCGGCCTTCTGCTTGATTTCAAAGTTGAGGCTCCCAAGAGTGATTTAGAAATTGAAGCCCTTCGCCAGTCCATTTTGAAAAAAGCGACCGAGTGGCGGGCAGAAGCCGTTAAAAACACGGCGGCGATCCAAAATGCCGACGAAGACCAGCGGCTTGAAAATGAATTTACCAATCGTGATACGCAATTGCTGCTTGCCACGGTCGCTTACGAAGATGGACAGCGCGCATTGAACCGGCTGCAAGGCACGGTTTACACGACGAATCAAACCGTCGAGAAACAAAAGCAGCTCGACGAATTGCGCGACCTGATGCCGTTTCGTGATTTTTGCTCTGTGCCGCTAAAAGAAGCGTTGGAAAAACAATGCCCGCTGGCAATGCAGCGCAAGCCGGATGATGAATTTGACAAGCAGCTAAAGGAGGCCAAGGACGAAGCCGGACGGAAAGAAATTTCTCTGCGCCGCCAGCGGCAGGAATGTTCCCGCTTGGATGTTGCCGTAAAGAAACAGACCAAGCTGCGTGACACGGCAAAAGAGGCGTTGAAAAAAATTCGTGAAAAACAGGCTGCTTTGCTAGTCGTAGCCAGCAAGCCCGCGCTCAAAGCCGATGATTTGGAAAAAGCGTTTGGCGATTATCTAGCGGTATGCAGCGAGCTTGATGAATTGCAGAGATCGCTCAAAGACTTGGACGGGAAGAAAAAGGATTTGGATGCCGACTTAAAGCGGAAGGCCGACCAGCACATCAATTTGGTTGCCAGCTTCACGCGTATCTATGACCACACGGCAAAAATTCTTTTGGGCGACGACGTGACCGCCACAGTGGATTTGCGCGGCAAGGCGATTGTGCCGCAGTTGGAATGCGACGGGCCGCGTGACAGCACCGCGTTAAAACTGGCGAAGTGGCTGGCATTTGACATTGGCAGCGTGGCATTGAGCGTGGTTGGTTTGGGCAATCATCCTCGATTTCTATTGCATGACAGCCCGCGTGAGGCGGACATCACCGGCTCAATTTATCATGCGTTGTTCGATGCAGCTTTGGCCTTGGAAAACGCGGCGGACGGTGAGCCGGCGTTTCAATATATCGTCACAACCACCGAACCGCCGCCCAACGACCTCCAACGCAAGCCGTGGTTATTGTCCCCTGTGCTCAATGGTGCAGATGCGAAAAGAAGGTTTTTGGGAGTGAATCTTTGATCTAATCAAGCTCGTGCAAACCGCAACAAAAATTCAGTAAAGGAATCCCATGAGTGAGCCATTACCCGCCCCCGCCGCCAGCAACACGTTTGAGCGCATCAAGCGCATCAATCCTGCCGGTGCGGAGTGCTGGTCCAGCCGTGATTTTGCGCGGATTCTCGGCTACACGGATTACCGGAATTTTGAGGCGGTAATCGAGAAGGCGCGCACCGCCTGTTTGAACAGCGGGCAGCGGGTGGAGGATCATTTCGTTGAAATCACCGAAATGATCGGAATCGGCAAGGGCGGGCAGCGTCCGGTGAAAACGGTGCTGGTGTCGCGTTACGCCGGTTATCTGGTAATCCAGAACGCCGACCCGACCAAGGCCATCGTCGCCCTGGGTCAGACCTATTTCGCCACCCAGACACGGCGGCAGGAATTGGCCGACGACCGGGCATTGCAGGAGGATCAAAAACGGCTGCTGCTTCGCGCCGAAATGAAACGGCATAACAAAAATCTGGCGGGCGTGGCGAAGCAGGCGGGAGTCGTGCAGCCGCTGGATTATGCGATTTTCATGGATCACGGCTATCGCGGGCTTTATGGCGGATTGACCAAGCGCGACATTCATGCGCGCAAGCGGCTCAAATCCAAAGAACACATCCTTGACCACATGAGCAGCTTGGAACTGGCAGCCAATCTGTTCCGCACGACGCAGGCCGAGGACAAATTGCGGCGGGAAAATGTGAGGAACAAATACCAGGCCAACCGCATCCACGAAGCCGTTGGCCGCACCGTGCGCCGCACTATCCGCGAACTCGGCGGCACGATGCCGGAAAATCTGCCGGTGGCCGAGAACATCAAAAAGGTCGAGAGCCGCGAGAAAAAACGGATCAAGGCGGAGCAGAAGAAATTGGCGGAGGGCAATGCAGAAACTGAATCATGAAGCGCGGACGACACCAAAACAGATGAGGAATCACGCTCGATAAAATGGAAAAGTTATGAATGCCTCTCAAATTGAAATTGCAAATTTCCGATCCTTTTGCCCAACGCCCGTAAAAGTTCCGCTTGAACCAGTCACGGCAATCGTCGGCGAGAACAATGTCGGCAAATCCAATGTCCTGCTTGCCCTCGACTTGTTTCGCAATTTCAAGAAATCGAAAATCAAAAAAAAGGACTTTCACAACAACGACGAAAAACAGGCTATCGTCATCAAAGTCACGTTTGGCAATTTAACATCCGAAGAGCGAAAATTGTTTCGTCGCCATTTAAGCCCTGACAATACGCTCGCCGTCACACAGACAATCAAAGTTTCTGCGGGCGAAGCGGGTGATGAATCTGGTGAAAACAAGAAAGACGACGAAGGACAAGAAGCGGAACTCGACGTAGTTGAGGAAAAGACCGCCTCGCTGGTGAAGAGCGGGATCGAATGGCTGGACGAACCGCCAACGACCAAGGCGAACGTCGAAAAACGTTGGAAGGGAGAAATGAAAGTTGGTGCGGTGGACTTTAAGGCGTGGAGTGGATTGCCGGCTACGCCAGCGCCCGCAAAAGAAGTTCTCGCAGCCAAAATAGCTGATTTTTGGGACGAGCAATGGGCCGTGATTCCAAAGCAGGTAGAGGCTTCAGGCACTAAACCGCTCGGCTGGCCCAATAAATTCATGGGAAATCTGCCCATTGTCGTTTATGTGCCTGCCATAAAGAAAATTTCCGAAGAGGCAAAGACAACGAAATCAAGTCCGTTTGGGGCAATGCTGGACTGGTTTGTCGGTTCAATCAAAGCCGAGTTCAAGGATGCAGCCCAAAAGAAACTCGATGAGTTTTACGCCGGCGTGATGGCGAGCCTGCCCAAAGAAGTGGACGAGGAAACAAAAGAAGAAATGACGCGATTGCAGCTCATCAATCGTGAATTGACCCGCCATCTTCCAAAAGACTTTGGGGCTACGCTCAATGTCACATTCAAAACACCGGAGGCTGATCAGGCGCTTTTTGGCGAGCCGGTATTGGGCGCAGACGATGGATTTGCATCTGAAATTACCGACAAAGGACATGGAATGCAGCGTGCAGCCTTGCTTTCCATCATCCGCGCATATCTGGCTCTGAAACCTAAACTCGACAACAAGCCTGGGCAGGCACGCCGAATTATCTTCGTAATCGAAGAACCGGAAATTTACCTTCATCCGACCCTCAAGCGTTCCACCTACACGCTGTTTCGAGACTTGGCGAAGGGCGGCGATCAAGTTGTTTACACCACACACGACGGTTACTTGCTGGACGTATCGGCGTTTCAAGAAATCCGGGTTTTGAGAAAAGACGCTGGCGGCAAGCCACCAAAGACCGTTGTTCATGAAGTTTCCGAAAAGACGTTGCTTGCCGTCTGGCACAAACAAGCAGGCCGAGACGACATCAAACTGGATAGCGTGCGGGAACATCTTCGCAATGTTTATGACCCTTATCGAAACGAGGGGTTTCTTGCCAAAAAAGTTTTGCTCTGCGAAGGCCCGACCGAGCGTTACGCGCTGCCAATTTACTTCGATGCCTTGGGATACAATTTGGACACCAACGGGGTTTCGGTCATTGACGCCGGTTCGGTTAGCCTGCTCGAATATTTTCAGATACTTTTCTCTGAGCTTGGCATTCCGACTTTTGTGTTGTGGGACGGAGATAAGCCTGCTGCCGCTGATATTACCAAGCTGACAGGCGACGCCGCCAAAGACGCGAAGAATAAATCCGGGCGCAACGCTTACCTCGCCACACTTCTAGGATTGCCACCGGCGAAACGAGCAGATGGTGCGTGCTTTTGGGATGCTGATCAATGTGGCGAAAGATGCGCGGTGTTGTCTCGTGGATATGAGCAATCAGCAATGACGGTGTTGCCCGACACGGAACAAGTCAAAGGAGCCGCGACGAGGTTGTTCGGCACGCACAGCAAGCCTTTGAATGCGCGTTATTACGCAATTCAAGCTGTCGCTCGCGGCCAAGCGGAGGGTGACGTGAAAAAATATGTTCCTCAAATCGCCAAGGACATTTCTGGCCGCCTGCCCGCATTAACTCCTGCCGCTAAAATCAGTTCAACTCTGGAGGAGAAAAAGAAAGTCGCATGAGCAAAAACACCGGCATTCCATACGAGATTCTGGCCCAGCAAATTTTCCAAGCGCTGCATGATCAGAGTCAGGTAAAAAACATTCAAGTTCAGCATAACGTCGAACTTCAGGGGAAAACACTCAAACACCAAATTGATGTTTATTGGGAATTTGAACTCGCTGGTGTGATTTATGTCGCCGTCGTGCAAACAAAAGATTGGGATCAAACCGTTAGCCAAGGCCATCTGCTCCAGTTCAAGGGTGTTCTCGAAGATTTGCCGGGTCAGCCTCGCGGAATATTTGTTACGCGCACTGGTTATCAGAGCGGTGCAAAAGAATTCGCGAAAGCCCACGGAATCAAGTTGTATGAATTGAGGCAGCCGACAGCCGAGGACACGAAGGGCAGAATTAAAACCATCGTCCTGACCTTTATTGCGTGTCCAAAAGATTATTCGGACGTTAAGCCAATCCAAGATCAAGCGTGGGTTGATTCTGAGTTTGCAAGACGTGGACTCACTGCAAAAGACCATATTGAGATGAGCTTTGCTGAGAGCGCGGACAAGATTTTTCTCTTGGACGAAAATGATAAAGTCATTGGAAATTTTCACGACGCCATCATGTCTTTATTTCCTGCCGATGGTTATTCGGAGCTTGCAGCCATAAAAAAGGAACACGTTTTTCCCACCGCAACTTTTATTGCAACTGGCAATGTGCGTTTTCCAAGGATGAAATTGCGAGGTATTCGGGCAACGATTTCAATTGACCATGTGGAACAAAAAATCGTTTGGCAGAGCGACGATTTTATCAGCTTCATCCTGCGGGATGTTATCGGAGGCAACATCACTCTGATTGACAAAGACAAACGCCCTGTAAAAACCGTGACAAAATGAAAATCGCCGTCCTTGGCTGGGGTTCGTTGATTTGGGACAGGCGCGAGCTTGTCATCGTCGGCGACTGGCAGGCCGGCGGCCCGGTGTTGCCGATTGAGTTTTCAAGAATTTCCGGCGATGGCCGGCTGACGTTGGTTATTGATCCGCAGAACGGCGCGAACGTGACCACACTTTTTGCACGCAGCGGTTTTGAAAATCTCGACGACGCCATCGCCAGCTTGCGCGACCGCGAGGGAACATCCAGCGACCGCATTGGTTATGTCAACCTGCCGAGCAACGCCGAGCGCGACTATTCGCGCCAGCAACACCCCGAAGCGTGCAACGTCATCAAGTCTTGGGCGCAGACGAACGATTGGCAGGCGGTCATCTGGACGGCGTTGCCGTCCAACTTCACCGAGAAGTTTTTGAAACCTTACACGGTTGGCGCAGCGGTCGCCTACGTTCACAAGCAGCCCGAAGATAAAAGGGCAAAGGCTTTTGAATACATTCAGAAAGCGCCACGGCAGATTGACACGCCCTTCCGCCGTGAGTTTCAAGAAATCAGGAAAAGACACTCGCGCCAGACTCACAAAGCCACCGCCAAGGAAATTCTCGCCCACCCCCCGCGTCCATGAGCCAGACCGAATCATTCCGGGCCAACCGCGAGGCACTGGTGCTCCGCCTGCGGGATCAGGAGAAACTAACCTTCCAGCAAATCGGCGACCGGTTCGACCGCTCCGCTTGTCGGGCCGCGCAGATTTATCAAGCCGCGCAACACAAAATCCAATCCCCTCCCAACGGTCTGTCCAACCGACTCAATCGCCTTCTGACCATGTCCGGCTTTACCGTCGAAAAAAACACCATCGCCAGTGCCCTGCGCGCCGGCAAACTCTATCCGGGTTTCCTGCCCCGCAATTATGGTAGATACGCGCACCGTGACGTCTGTCGCTGGGCTGGCGTTGATCCCGCGTCCCTGCCGTATCCCAGCCACCATTACGAACGGTTTCCAGACAACGGCCTTTCCTACCGGACGAACAACTTCCTTAAATTTGTCGGCATCCCTGCCACGAAAGCCGCCGTGCTAAAGTCCTTGAAGAATGGCGATCTGACCCCCACCAAACGTCCGCTCGGTTACGGCAAGATGACGCACGCCGAACTCTGCCAGTGGGTTGGAGTAACCCCGCACCTATTCCGAAACCGTAAAAAGGTGTCCAGTCAATAGCATCCGCCCGCACTTTTCCCCTTCGCAGAAACTTCCCCGCTTCAATTCCCCCGCCAGCGGACTCCGCCTTGAAACGGGGAAGATTCTGCTCGCCCATCGGCGCTCCCTCGTGAGCTTTATTTCGCATCGTTTCGCGGGCTTCACTTTTGCTGCATAAACATCACGAGCGAGCCAGATTTTCGGGGGCGAATTCCGCCCTTTGTGCGAGGTGAATCGAATCGAACATTATACTGAATTTGTTTGCACCAGTGTTTTCCAAGTTGCGCCTGCGTCCCATAATCAGGCCATTCCGCCAACCTGGGCATCTTGCCAATCGCCGCGACCAACGTGGGCTTTGCTCCTTTCCACGGTCTGCCCGTCGCCCCTATCCCCCACGCGACGACGCCCGTTCCATTCCGCAAAACCCACGTTCGTCACGGCGGCGATGAATTGGCCGCAACAGCGGCGGGCTTCCGTCTGCGGTCAGCGGCGGCGTTGCGCTACGGCTCCGTTCCAGCCGTCTCTCCGCCTGCGCTTCACTGTTTCCGCTCGCCGACCGCAGACCGAAGCCTCATTGGGCAGATGGACGAAGCAGACTCAATTTCAATGGGTGTGGCCAATGAGGTGGTTTCGTTATCGCGGCTTCGGCCTGATCACCGTGGCCTATAATTTTTCCACATGTGCATGACGCCACTCGTTTGCGATTGATAATTTTGAAACCAAACTCCGGTTGTCCAAGGTCAAACTGAAATCGTGAGTGAGGCAAATCACTCGTTCCGGCAAGCCAGTTGATTGCGTAGCCTGCCGCGAGACTTCCGGCATTCGTAGTAAGATAGCCAACTGTCGGAAGTTGCGCGAGATCGCCGCCCCAATACAACGTGCCGTCCTCGCCACGTTTGGCTGCTTCCGCTGCCGCATCTTTCCGCTGTTTTCGATCATCATCCGTCATGCACTCAACGGTAATCGGCCATGTGCTGACGCAGTTGGAGCAAAAAGCACAGGGCAATTCGGGTGCGTAGCGCGTTATCTCCACAAGTTGAGCCGTCACCTTGCCGTCGTGGCCTTCGGGCATGACGCCGACATCAATTGCTGGCACAAGAAAACGTGTGGCAATATCGCCAAGCGCTGCGCGCCCATGATGCGTGTCGGTGCAGCCAAGCAATAAATCACATCGCAAAAGTTCGCCGAGAACTTCCTCGTCGAGAATATTTCCAACGAACACCATGATTCGTGCCGATGGATTGATTTCCCAAATCATTTCCGCCATCAACTCAACCTTGTAAGGCAGCGGATTCATTTGCGTATGCGCGAACCGGCTGCCGTGGATTCGCTCCAAATTCGAGCGGCCAAGCCGTTGGTAATCCACAATCACAAACTCGCCGACACCGGCACGGGCAAGACATTCAATTGCGGGCGATCCAGTTCCAGAGCAACCGATGATTCCAACGCGAGATTCCGGCAATTTCCGTGCGGCACTTTTGCCATACAATTGTTCCAGACGAGCCGTGACGGATTCTTCGTCGCAGTCCGAATCAGATAATTTCGGCTTGGGGATTTCGATTTCATCATTTTGCAACCGGTCATAGGGAAAGGTTGCCGTGATGAATTCCGAAACTGGAAACCATTTTCCTGAATCAAAAGCACGACCGCTGAAAACGAGTTCCTCGTTGTCGCGACGATTAAAAATAAGACTGCAATACGGCCGCGAATTGCCATACGGTTCAAACAAGTCTGCAAAATAGCCGTCCATGTCGTCATCGGATGGACTTGGCGAAACGCCCCAGCCGTGCGGATGCGAATGAGCAATACCGATTCCGAAGGGAGTGCCTTCCAATTCTTTCAACGCTCGCGAAATATATTGCGAACGGAATGAAACGATTGGGCTTCGCCTGTCCAAATCACCCGGCAATGGCGGTATCGCGCTCACGAAAGTTGCTGCCAGCCCCCATGACGTTCGCCGATAACCGAAGCGGAAGAAGCTGCCCCATTCGCGCTCCGGGTGGCGCTGGAACAGTAATTTTTCAAACTTCTTCCGCTCCGGTTCGGTAACGCGAAACAAACATGAGCGCCTTGAATCAAGTTCAGGGAATTTCATGTTCAGTTCGCTTTGTAGAGCCAGGACAACATCTCATCGTAGTAGGTATGAAAACCGTGACGATCTTTGTTCCACGCCGTTCCGTTGCCGGTGTAAGGATGGATGCTTACATGCTGCCAGCGCCGCCCGCCGATGGTTTCAATTCCTTGGAACTGGCCGGGAATACGGTTTTGCAACGGTGAACCCTCTGGCAGATACGCGCAATCAATGAACGCTGCCGGATAACCTCCCGGCACTTTGACAAGCACGTCGGAACTGCCCGCCGGATGTCCGGGCTTCGTTGGTATTCCCAAAAAAACCACCGCAGGCACTGGATCGGTGAGCAGCGTGACGTTCACTCCGTTTTCGCGCAGTAGCGCGATTTCACGTTCGATCCGGCTCTGAAATCCCGCGTTCACGTCGTTGCGAATAACTTTGAACTTTTCGCACTCGTGGATTTTGATCGTCTCTTTCAGGCCAACCGGAATTTCCTTTTCGTCATGCTCGCCTTCGAGTTTGGAGACGGTCGTGTTTTCCGGCTTGTCATAAACCAACGCAGCAATTTCCAGCCCCGTCATTTCGGGCTTCACGCCTTGCGTCGTGTTGAACTTCTTTTTATTGACGATGATCGTCAGCAAATCAGTCCGCTTGCGCGTGAGGAACACTTCGCCATCCCCAAGATTCACGGATATATCATCACCGATGATTTCATCCGTCGGCGACTCGAAATCTTTAAGAAGTTCGACCTCATCAGGCAGATTGAACAAATCCCGAATCGAGCGTCCATTTTGGTCCGGCTTAACGACAATTTCCCAGCGGTCATCCACATCAATGACGCGCTTGGCTAGGGCTTCGCAGTCAGGACGCGTCTCGACGTCGCACGCAGGCACGGAATAAAATACCGTGCCTTCGGCCAAATCCGCCGTCCCATTCTCCGGCATAATCACGTCATGCGGGGAATTATGGTCACGAATCAGCGCGTGATCCTTTGGAATGTTTGCCTGTTCCTTGATGGCGGCCACCTTGACGAGGCGGCCCGGCATCGGGAAAAGTTGGTCATTCACAACAATCGCCCGTTTTGGTGCAGGGCGACAATCTTGCGCGTGTTTCGCCTCGGCATCGCCGAGACCCTCTGTTTTTGATGTGTTAATCATAATATTTGATGTTTTCCGAGATTGGGCAATTCGCCCGTTATTTGTTGTAGCTGGTAAGATTGGAATTTCTTGGCGAGAATCTGAAAAAAGTTCATTTTATTTTCAAGACGACCACAATTTGCCAGCTACACTTTGGACACGCCTTATGGCTGACGACCAATTGCGATACTTGATGGAGCACGCAGAGGATTTAGTTCCTGTGCTTTATGACCATGCGCGGAAACTTGCAGCCAGAAAATATGGCTGGCGAGATGGTAAAACTTTGCCGCTTGGCAAGACTCCAGAAGAAATCGTGACGGACGTTTACGTCAGCTACATCAAGGGTGATGGCACGGAAGGCCACCGCGTCAAGGGGGTGAGGCACTTCAATTCAGAAAAAGACCTCATGCTTCAATTAAAAGGTTCAATCAGGAGCGCACTTTGGGCGCTATTAGACAAGTCGTCTGCCAAGAACGAATTGGTTGCGAGGACTGATGAAGAAGCAGCGCGGCCACTTGGGTTTGAATCAACGGAAGCAACACCCGCCGAGAGTGTAGAATCGGCAGATTTTGCTAAAGCGGTCGTGGAAGCAGTGAACGCACATCCCAAAATCACAGCCAATCAGGATTTGCAGGACTTGATTGCTGCATTTGAATTGGACGTGACGGAAGTGGAAGGACAAGCCGAGATGCTTGGCAAAAAGAGTGAGCAGATTAGCCAGCTACGTTATCAGCTAAAGGGTGTCATTCTCGGAGGCACACAAGAACTAAACATGAACCAAAAAACAATATGAGCAAAAACCACGTCAAAATGTTGAAGAACCTGGATAAGGTTCTCCTCGATGACGCTGGAGAGACGCCAGCCGAAGTGCGGCAGCGATTGGAGGCGGAGGGGGTAGATGTGAAAGGGCTGGTAGCGCGGGTCAAGGCAGCGGCAGGAGAGGCGTATCGTCAACGATTGGCCGCTGAAGCGAAACAGGCGCAGATTGAAGCCAGCAAATCAAAGGGCAAAGTTTTCGGAAATCTGATCGGCCTTGGTCGAGAAAAATTGCTTGAACTGATTCAAGCTGCGGGCAGCGGCAGTTATGGGCCAGTTGCAACAGCTAGATGCCGCAACCAAAAGCCAGAAGAACTTTCCGAAGAAGACCTCCGAACTCTCTTGGAAGACATCGAATCAACGATCCAAAAGTGAAATCGTCATTTCACAAAACGAGTCCGGCTCTCTGGGAGGCCAGAAAAGAAGAGTGTCGAAGGGCAGCGAGAGATTTGCTTGCGCGCACCTTTGTCGCCAAGCCAGCCGACATAAACATTGAAGCCCTCGCATTCGAGGCTGGACGGCTGCGGATCGAAGAAGGCGGCTTGGACGGAGCGGATGGTCGCATTGTTGCTGACGGAAAGGCCGGCGGCAAAATTCGTGTGCGGGCTGGAATGCCACAGACGCGATTCCGTTTTACGGTTGCACACGAAATTGGGCATTGCTGTCTTCACGCGGGCGGGCTGTTTATTGACCGAACCGATTCGGGAAAAACACTCGGTATTTGGAATGATGCCAGCGAGGAAGCTGAAGCAAATGCTTTTGCCGGAGAGCTTTTGCTTCCAAAAGACCTGTTTGTGCCGCGGTTCCGAGGAAAGTCACCTTCTATAAAACTGCTCGAAACCATCGCCAGTGAATTCCAAACGAGACGTCTGGCAACCGCTGTTCAATACATTCACTATACAAACGAAGTCGTTGCATTGGTGGTGAGTCATGGTTGGGAAATCGAATGGTCACGAAAGGTGAAAGAATTCCATCCGACAATCAAAACTGGCCGTGTGAGCAAAGATTCTGCCGCCGGAGAGCGATTGGCTGGGATTCGCGGCGATAGTGGACGCATGGTAGCCGCGCCTGCTTATTCGTGGCTGGAGGGTTTCACGAACAGTTCGGATAAAGACATTAAAGAAGATAGCATTTATCTCGACCATTATGACCGCACCGTAACATTGCTGTGGTGGGACGATGATGATGAGTGATGCCAACGGGTCAGTGCGATTCAAGCTAAATTATTTCCGAACGCACAAAAAACTACCGCTTTCCTCAACCACAAGTTGCCCGCACGCATTCCCGCCAGTAAGCAAGTCAGTCGAAACAGCATCGCCGACAAGTTTTTCAATCGCATCACGCATAGGACGCGCGCCAAGTTTTGGATGGAAACCGCGCCTCACTAAAAATGGCAAAATAGATTCGTGCGGCGTGAGTTCGTGACCTTTATCTCGTAGAAATATCAATTCATTTGCCAACAGCAGACCAGCGATTTCAAGCTGGTTGTCGTAGCTCAAGCGGTTGAAAACCAACTTCTCGGTGATGCGCGCAAACATTTCAGGACGCAGAGATTGTTGTGCGCGCGTGAGGACGTGCCGCTCCATCGTCGCTTGAGTGGAATGTTGAATGTGCAAGATTTCAGCCGCGCCGATGTTGGACGTGAGGACAATGTAGTGCTTGGAAAAATCGAGTGTGTCACCGCTCGCCATCGTCACCCGCGCGGCGTCCAATATTTGCAGAAACACATCCAGCACGCGTGGATGCGCCTTTTCAATTTCGTCAAAAAGCAACGTGCCCGAAGGCGATTTATCATACGCCATCCCCAAAGTGCCGCGCTCGCCCAGCCGCGCACCGAGCAGGACACCGAGCGATTCCTGGGTTTGATATTCGCTCATGTCGAAACGAAAAAGTTTGTCCGCGCCAAAAAGAAATTCTGTGAACGCCAGCGTGATCTCCGTTTTTCCAACACCCGTCGGGCCGAGAAACATGAAGCTGCCGCGCGGTCGGGTTGGCTTGGTCAATCCAAGCTCGCCGCGTTGCAGCACGGAAGCCACGCGCGGAATGACATGAGCCTGCCCACGAATGCGCTGGCTTAAAATCTTTTCGAGACCTTGCAGCTTCAAATGAAGCGGCAAAGAAGCTTTTTCCGTTGCGTCCATTGCATTTTCCATTTTCCAACCCTGCCAAAATGCACGGAAAAAGTTGTAATGATTTCATTACAACCTACCAAAGCAAAAGCAGGTAAAAAGGAGCGTATGAAAATTATATTTCAAACAAAGCTGGCGGGATTCACTCCCATTCTTGCACAGACCACAGGCAGCCTTTCATCGGGCGCTTCATCGGCGTTGGGCATTGTCATGCTCATCGGATTCATCTTCGGAACTATCTGCGTTGTTGGCGGCGGGTTCGCCATCCGGCGCGGAGACGCTGACACAGGAAAACTTTCCATCATCGGCGGTCTCATCATCGCGGGCGCACCCGTCATCGTGAAAGCGTTGTTTGTCGCCTTTGGCATCGACAGTTCAACCGTTGACGTAGGATCTTTCCAATGAAAGACGGAATCCGATTCACGGAGACGAACAGTTCCGACGATTCCAAAGGGCGGGCGTGGGGCTTGGAGGGCGAATTGTTCTGGTTCATTGTCGGCGGCGGTTTTGCCTTCGTAATGATTCTGCTGCTTTGTTTCAGCGCGTTAAAAATGAGCATTTTCACTTCGCTGATTTTAGCGGCTGTGCCGCTGACGCTTTGCGTCATTTACGTCTTCATGTTTCGTCAGGGAAAACCAGCAGGCTACGACGTTGACTGCCTTGATTACTGGTTGAAAGGCTCTGGATTTAGTCCCGATTTCCAAAGGCAACCGGCACATCCATTATGTTTGAAGAATCGCCAAACGGATATTTCATCAACGACCTGATTGTTTTCAATTCGTTGAACGCAGGCGGCTACGTCTCGAAGGGATTCATCTTCGAGCCGCCCGACATGCTCAACGCGCAGGTGTCGGAGCTGAATGGATTTCAAGACCAGCTTTCACTGTTAATGCAGTCACTCACCGAAAATCAAAGGCTGCAAATCCAATACTATTGCGATTCTGATTATCGGCATGAATTATTGCGCTATCAGGCGGAAACTCAAAAGGCGGACAACATCTGGACGCGCCGTTCGCGCAACGAACGCTTTGAACGGTATTGGCGGCTGATGACCGAACGCCGTTTGCGGCGGCAACGGCTCGTTTTCTATCTGTCGCGAAAAATCGAAACCTCGTCCAAAGGCATCAAATCCGAAGCGGCACTTTCCGAATACTACAACCAGCTTTTGGGGCAATTCCGTTCGGAATTCGAGCATACGCACGAAATGCTTACAGAAATTTTCGCCGGACAGGGCGCACGGGTTATTCCGATGAAGGACGCCGACCATTTCCGGCACTGCAAAACATTTTTGAATCCGTCACTGGCCGAGCGGTTCGACTATGACCCGATTGACGGTTTTGATCCGCAACTGTCCATTCAGGAAAATTGCTGGCACAGCGAGGGCGCAGGTCAGGCGGATTTCGGTTTCTTCATGGATGGTCGTTACCATTCCATCATCGCGTTGTCGCGCTGGCCGAAGATGACCTACCCAGGAATCATCCATCGTCTCACCGGCCTGCGCCTGCTCGATTACACCATCACGGTGAATCTTGACCCGCTCTCCGTCCGCAAGGAAATCAACAAGGAGGAAAAGGAACACGACCGCATTGCCGGCGACTATGCCAGCGAGAAAAAACTTTCGCTTCTGACCGTGATGGACAAAAAGCAAAAGAAAATCGCCGCACTCATGCAGGGGCATACGATTCCGTTCAAAGTGTTGTTTGCCATCCGCACTTGGGACAAAAGCAAGGAAGGGCTGATTGCCAAGACGACCGCCATCAAGAACGCCATCAATTCGATGAATTCGGCGCAGTATGCGGAAAGCACGTTGCCCAGCACTTCCAAGAAATTATTTTACCAGACATGGCCGGGCTGGACGTGGAGCAAATACAACGCTCGGAAACTTTACGGCGAAAACCGCTACATCGCCGATATGCTGCCGATTGCCTCGACGTTCACCGGCCACCTTGATTCAGCCGAGGCGATTTACGAAGGCCCAAACCAGAATCTTGTCGGCATCAAAACTTTTTCAGGTTCGGCGGGCAACCAATCGCCGCAACACGCGGTGTTGCTTGGCATGAGCGGCGCGGGCAAATCGGTGACGATTTGCGACCTGCTTTCGCAGACCGAAAATTATTTCGCCTACACCGTCATAATCGAGGAAGGATTGAGTTACGGCATCTACACGCAGACGGTTGAGCCGGAAGCCAAACCGATTGTGATTCAGCCGGACGGCGACATCACCATCAATTATCTCGACACGAAAGGACTACCGTTGACGCCGGATCATCTGGCGTCGGCGACCGCGCTGGTTGCGCGGATGGTTGGCTTGAGCCAGAGCGAGGACAAGCAAATGCTCCGTCAGGCACAAATCGCCAAATACATCAACCTGCTTTACGAAGATGTTTTTCAGGATTGGACGCGCAAAAATGAAAATCAAATGATGGAGGTTGCGCGGCGCGCGTGCGCGCTGACTCATTATCGCAAAGAGAAAATGCCGCCGGGCGCGACGATGCTGGAAGCGTTCGCCGACTTCCGCGACTGGCTGAAATCAAACGAAGATGAAGCAAAAACTTTTGAGCAGCAATTGGCCGAAGGCGAAGTGCTGAAGTTCTTAAAAGACCCGAACACGGTCAAAGAAGTTCGCAACATCGCCTTCGCCTATTTCAAGACCGACGAGTATCCGTCTCATCGGATGTTGCAGGAGTTAATGGCACTGGATGCAAGCGGCGCGGAACGCGACCAGATTATTGAGATTTCAACACTCCTTTTGCCGTGGTGTCGGGATGGCAACTATGGTGCGTTGTTTGACGGGGCGAGCAATCTGTCACTCACCGGAAAAATCGCACATTTCGAGCTTGGCTACATCCCCGATTCGGCGAAGGAACTGCGAGCCGCAGCGGGTTTTCTTATCACCAACCACGCCCGCAAGCACATCATCACGCTCCCGCGCGCCGTGCGGAAACGGAATGTCTATGAGGAAGTCGCCCGCTTCCTCGACATTCCGGGCGGAGAGGAAATCGTCAAGGAAAGCTACGCACAACTTCGCAAATTCAATTGCTGGAACATTTCCATCGTCCAGCAATACGCGCGTTTCAAGCAGTCGCGCATCCGCTCTGCCGTGTTTGGGAACAGCCGCCAGTTTTTCTTGATGCGCCAGAACGACCGCGCCGATCTGGACGACATCGCGCGGGACATCGCCATTCCCGAAATCACCAAGCACACGATAATGAACTACACACTGCCCGACCATCAGGCCGGGGCGAAATACTCCGCGTTCACTTATTTGCACGTTGATTCCAACCGTCCGATTTGCGGCACGGCTTACAATTACACTTCGCCTGAAATGCTCTATTGCTCCAGTTCGAGCGGCGAACATTTCGAGAAACGCGCGAAAGAACTGCGCGGCGCAAAAAATGTCACCGAAGGGATTTTAACTTTTTCCCGCAAACCGCAACTCGTGGAAACCACATGAAGCGTCATCACATCATCTCAATTTTTCTTATCCCGTTGCTCTCTACCGGCTGCGCGATGGTTCGCCCCGTCACCGACATCGCCGCAGGCGCGGGAGGCGGCGCGCTGGCCAGCAACCTTTCCCATGGCAATGCGGGAATAACCGCCGCCGGGGCAGCGGGCGGCGTCTTGTTAAGCGAAGGCGCGAATTATCTCGCGGACAAAGCGGCGGATAATGCCTACACCACCGGCTACGAAAAAGGCCGAAGTGATGCGGTGAAGCAACAGTATTGGATTTTGGTTCACCAACAGCAGCAGCAAAGAACGCCGCTGGAAAATGTGAGTCTCTATGCCATTCCCATTCCCGAACAGAACATTGACGGCGTGATTTTGAACCCGACCACCAAATACCTACGCATCGAAAACTAACCAAACAAAAATGAAAGGACAACGAACATGAAAAAACTACTCATCACCATCGCAATCGCAATCGTTGGCGCGTCGAGTCACGCGCAATGGATTGTTTATGACCCCACGGTGAACATTGAACAAATCATCAGCGAAGCCGAGAACATCGCTGAATACGTTGACATGGTGGACAACCAGGTGCAGCAGATTACGCAACTCTCTGACCAACTTCAGCAGTTGCAGCAATACAACAAAGCATTTGGCGACCCGTCGCAAATTCTGAACGTCACCGGCGTCTCCGCGCTGACATCAGACCTATCACAAACGCCGCTTGGCCAGACCATCTCGACGGTGGAGCAATCCGCCAATGGCGTAGCTGCGCTGACCTATAACGCCAGCGGCCTTTACAATCAAATCGGCGCGACGTTCACCACACCATCGGGAAATCAAATCAAACGCGAAGTGACCGACTACAAGCCATTCGAGGCGATTAACAATGCAACGGCCAATTATTCCACCGTCACGGCGGACGTATTGAAACGACGACAGGCATTGAAAGATGCCATCGCCTCAACCACGGAGGCGTTGCAATCGGCAACAACCGCATCCGAAGTGCAAAAACTCACTGGCGTTTTAGTCGGCCAGAACGCGGCGCTGGCCGCGACGGACAAGGAAATTGATCAGGCCGTCGCCGTGAGTGTCGAGCAGGACATCGAGAACCGGAACGACGCCCAGAAACAGGCCGTTGCCGCACAGGAGCAGCAGAAGGCGGAAGTCGTCGAGGCGTTTTCCAACTACCGCACAAATTTCCAACTCAACACCCAGCCGCCGATGTTTCCGACAGGCAACTGATGAAACTGAAAATACTATTACTGGTCGTAGGCGTGTCGGTCATCGGTAGCAGCATTTTTATTCTGGTGATTCAATCACACTCGCGTCAGTTGAAGTTTTCGTCGCCTGAAAGCCAGTTGCCGACAGCCATCAGCAATTACAATAAAACTTTCAAACTCAATACGTCACCCCCGATTTGGGGGCAAACCACAAATGGAAACCCAACCCACTGAACTGCGCGAAACCGCCGTCTCGGATAAAGGCCAACCGAAGGTTGCCGAGGCAAAGCAGCGTTTTGATCCGACGCGGATTTTTGTCCAGAAAGACCGGCTCGTCTGGTTTTGGTTTGGCTTTGCCATGCTTGTGCTGCTTGGCGCGGCGGTTGACCGTTATTTCCTTGTCCAAAGTTTCAAGCAGCGCGAGCGGGTTGTCGTCATTGACCCCGCCAACACATTCTACGTTTCGCCGCTTTTGAAATTCGAGGAAGCCAAGGCGCTGCATGTCGAGCAAAGCACACTCGCAGCCACGGCTTTTTTGGAGCGCAATCCGAAAGGATTCGACAACGACGAACTATTGAAACAGATGTTTCTGAAACAGGCTTATCAAAAAGCAACGGCGTATCAATTCGCCGAGCAGCCAGAATTCAAATCCAAGCAATTGCATCAAAAGGTGGAAATCAGCGGGATAAACATTCTCAACACACGCGAAGATTTCGTGCTGACCCAAGTGACGGGCCAGCTTATCCGCGACGGTGTTTTTCAGGACAAGCCTTTCACGGAGGCGATTCCCTTCAAGCTGTCGCTCCGATTGCAACGCAATCCCAACATGGTTCAGAACGGACGGTTTCCCACCGCCGTAAATGACTTCAAATATGAAACGACTAGCAATTAGTTTATTGATGGGCGTTTGCCTCATCGCGGGCGCGAAGGATAAGGCTATTCAGGACTTTGTTCTGGACGAGCAGACGGTCTATGTCATTCCGGTTTCCGGCTTCCGCGTCACGACCGTCAGTTTTCCCGGCCCGATTTCGGCGATTGATGCGGCACAGGTGACAATTGATCCACAGAAGCCCGCCGCGTTTCTCATCGCCCACACGAAAGGCTCGTCATTTTTTTCCGTGCGCGCCGAGGCGCGGAAGGCCGTTACCAATGTGAACATCCGATGGAACAACAAAACGTATGTCATTGAACTCGTCGAAAATGACGAGCCGTTGCTGTCCGTCACATTTGAAATTGCGCCGGATAATTCTGCATCGTTGCAAGCCGAGCCGGTGACGCCATCACGCTTACTTGCGCTTTTAGACAAGTCCAAAGCCTATCCGCTTTTGAAGGCGTATCATTCCGAAGCCGTCGCGCAAGTGGCGTATCGGAACTTTGAAAGCGAGCCGCGCATTTTGGATTGCACCAATTACGCCGTGGAGATCAAGGAGGTGTTTCGTTTCAATCCCGAAGACACGCTCGTTTTTCGCGTTGGCGTGACCAACAAAACAGCCAACGAACTTCGCTACGCGC